>Ga0075156_10000215_pt1 | contig 29823 bp, 23 predicted proteins | sample JI81AbrownDNA_FD_70966 | JGI IMG/M metagenome (GOLD analysis project Ga0075156, IMG submission 70966) | Wastewater effluent complex algal communities from Wisconsin, to seasonally profile nutrient transformation and Carbon sequestration -... | ecosystem: Engineered > WWTP > Effluent > Algae...
TCGTACTGTTCCTGCCCCATCGCCGCTTCACTCTGCAACGAAACAGGTTTGCCAATAAATTCACTCAGGCCTGCAAGATGCTGGCTCTCCTCGTCCAGGAAGAGCTCAATCACCTTCGGCGACGCGACCACACGGAACTCGCGGGGGTTGAACTGGCGGGCCTCGCGCAGGATTTCCCGGAAGATGTCGTAGGTCACACTGCGGGCGGTTTTTACGATGCCCTTGCCCTCGCACACGGGACAGGGCTCGCACAGCATATGCGCCAGCGATTCACGTGTGCGTTTGCGTGTCATCTCCAGCAAACCCAGCTGGGAGAAGCCACCGGCCATAGTTTTCACCCGGTCACGTGCCAACTGCTTTTTGAACTCCGCCAGAACGGCATCGCGGTGGTCTTCGCGCGCCATGTCAATGAAGTCCACGATGATGATGCCGCCCAGGTTGCGCAGACGCAACTGGCGGGCAATGGCCTGCGCGGCTTCCAGATTCGTCTTGAAAATGGTGTCATCGAAGTTGCGGGCGCCCACAAATCCGCCCGTGTTGACGTCCACCGTGGTCAAAGCCTCGGTCTGGTCCACGATCAGGTAACCGCCGGATTTGAGATCGACACGCCGTGCCAGCGCCCTGGCAATTTCTTCATCGATCGCGTAGAGATCAAAGATGGGGCGCTCACCCTTGTAGTGCTGCAATTTCTCGGCCGCCATCGGCATGAATTCGGAGCCAAATGTCTTGAGCGCTTCAAACTGCTCACGCGAATCCACACGGATGGTCTGGGTCGACTCGCCCACGAGATCGCGCAGCACGCGTTGCAGCAGGTTCAGATCCTGGTGCAGCAGGCTTTGGGCCGGCAATCGTACCGACGCATCCTTGATGCGTGCCCAGGCTTTGCGCAAGTAGGTGATGTCATCGGACAACTCCGCATCCGTCGCATCCTCACCATTCGTGCGCAGGATGAAGCCACCGCCCTGGCTGCCGGCCAGAGTCTGAAGGCGCGTTCTCAACTCGTCGCGCTGTGCAGGTGGAATTTTCTGCGACACGCCAATATGCTCGTCCTGTGGCAGAAACACCAGCAGGCGACCGGCGATGCTGATCTGGGTGGACAGTCGGGCACCCTTGGTACCAATCGGGTCCTTGATGACCTGCACCATGAGCGACTGGCCTTCAAATACCTGTTTTTCGATAGGGATCACCGGCTGTGATGCGCGCGATGCACTCAGGGACTCCCCTTCTGCTGGCGGATGCCATACATCGGCCACGTGCAGAAAGGCTGCACGCTCCAATCCGATGTCAATAAAGGCCGATTGCATTCCGGGCAACACCCGGGCCACCTTGCCCAGGTACACATTACCGACCAGACCTCGCTCCAGCGTGCGCTCCACATGCAGTTCCTGCACGGCACCGTGCTCCACGATGGCGACGCGGGTTTCCTGTGGTGACCAGTTGATCAGGATGTCTTGTTGCATGCGAATCCCACAGCGCGCAAGGCTTGCGCGGTTTCAAACAAAGGAAGCCCCATGATGCCAGAGTACGATCCTTCAATACGCGCAATGAATGCCGCTGCCCTTCCCTGCACGCCATACGCGCCGGCCTTGCCCATGGGTTCGCCACTGGCAACGTAGTCGTCAATCTCAGCGTCGCTGAGCGGGGCAAACGTCACCCGCGACTCGCAGCAGGCCTGCGCCTCCCGATCCCCCCAACCAATGGCAATCGCCGTGAAAACGCGGTGTGTCTGTCCCGACAAGGCGCGCAGCATGCGCTTTGCGTCGGTGGCATCCACCGGTTTGCCCAAAATGGTGTTGCCCATCGCTACCGTGGTGTCGGCACACAGAATAGGGCCATTCTTGCCCCCAGCCCTTGCCAGTCTTGCACGAGCAGCTATCAATTTAAGAGCAGTCACACGTTCCACATAGGTCTGTGGCGCTTCACCTTCCAGCACCACTTCGAGACTTTCTGCATCTTCATCGGGCGCAGGTAACAACAACTCATGCGCTACGCCAATCTGCGCCAATAGCTCACGACGGCGCGGGCTCTGCGAGGCCAGATAGATGAAATCGGGACTGGTCATGTCGTCACTCGCGATGGTACGGATGGTTGGCGTTGATGGACCAAGCACGGTACAGCTGTTCGATCAACAGCACGCGCACCATGGCATGTGGCAGGGTCAAATCGGAGAGACGGACGCGTTCATGTGCGGCCTGGCGAAACTCCGGATCAAGCCCATCCGGGCCACCGATGACCAGCGCCACGTCACCACCACCCAGCTGCCATTCCTTGAGCCGCTCCGCCAGCGCCGTGGTGCGCAGGCTGGTGCCACGCTCGTCCAGTGCGACGATACGTGCACCTTTGGGTATGGCCTCTTCGATGCGTTTGCGCTCTGCCGCATAGAGCTGCTCTATGGTTTTTGAGCCACGCGGCTCCGTCTTGACGGCTTTGAGCTCCACCTTGAGCTCATGCGGAAACCGCTTGGCATAGTCATCCCACGCCGTTTGCGCCCAATCGGGCACCCGCTGCCCCACTGCAACAATGACCAGACGCACGGGAAATGTCAGGCCTTGCGGGCCACGGTCTTCTTGGCAGGCGCCTTCTTGGCAGCGGGCTTGACCGGTGCATTGACCACCACCGTTTTCACCGCGGCGGTCTTTTTGGCAGCTACTTTCTTGGCCGGTGCTTTCCTGGCTGGTGACTTCGCAGCAGCGGCTTTGGCCGCATCCTTTTTCACCTGGGCTTTGGATGGGAACGCCTCAGCCACGCCTTTCTTGGCAGCATTCGAGCGCCTCAGGCTGGATTCGGGCTTGGCAGCCGCTTTCGCTGGCTTGGTGGATTCAGCCACTGCCGCGGTGGGTTTAGCCGACCCCAGCTTCAGCCGCACCGGCTTGTCGCCCCAGATTTCTTCCAGGTTGTAGTACTGGCGAAAACTCGGCTGCATGATGTGCACGACCACTTGGGCGCAGTCCACAATAATCCACTCGCCATTGGACTCACCCTCAATGCGTGGCTTGGGAAAACCCGCCTCGCGCACTGCATCGCGAACGCTGGCAGCCAGTGCCTTGGTCTGGCGGTTACTCGTGCCGGACGCAATAACCACCCGCTCAAACAATGCGGACAGGTGCTCGGTATCGAACACCACAATATCCTGTGCTTTCACATCCTCAAGCCCATCGACTATGGCGCGTTGCAGTTTCTGGGTGTCTTTTTTGGCGGCTGTGGAAGTAGTCATCAGGCGGATTGGTAAAGGTGATGTTGTTCAATATAACGCGCAACGGAATCAAAAACCAGTGGGGCAATGTCCTGCCCCAGGGCAATTTTGTGGCGAATCTCGGTGGCACTGACCGGCATGGGCGGCATTTTCAGCCGAATCAGCCCGAGAATCTGTGCGTTTAATGATTCAAATGGGCTATCAGCCCCCGTTGAATCTGCACGTGCAGCTACACAAATTATAGCAAAACCAGACAGTGCCTCCCAGCGGTGCCACGTGGGCAGTGCGCGCGCCTGGTCTTCACCAATGATGAGGAAGAGTTCCGCACCGGGATATTCACCTGCCAGCTCTTCCAGCGTCTCCACTGTATAGGTCGGACCAGTACGCAGGGTTTCACGTGCGTCCACCACCACGTGGGGCTCCGTTGCAAACGCCAAGCGTGCCATGGCTACACGGTGCGGGGCTGCAGAAAGAGATCTGGCTTTGTGCCAGGCATCGCCGGTGGGAAACACGCGCAGCTCGTCCAGCTGCAGCTGCGCAATCGCGGTTTGCGCCAGCACCGCATGGCCCCGATGGGGTGGATCGAACGCGCCGCCGAACACGCCAATCCGGCGTGGTGGAGGTGGCGTTGTGGTCAGACCCAATCCCGACGCACCAGAAACTGCGAATACAAGGCCGCTTCGGCCGAACCCGGCTCGGGTTGCGTCTGGTAAGACCAGCAGGCGTGCGGCGGCATGGACAGCAGGATGGATTCGGTACGTCCGCCCGACTGCAGCCCAAAGTGGGTGCCACGGTCCCACACCAGGTTGAATTCGACATAGCGCCCGCGGCGGTACAGCTGGAAGTCGCGTTCACGCTGGGTATAGGCCATGGTCTTGCGCCGTTCCACGATAGGCAGGTAGGCGTCCAGAAAAGCATCTCCCACAGATTGCAGCATCGCAAAGCTGCGGTCCTGCCCCAGCTCCGAGAAATCATCGAAAAACACGCCACCCACGCCGCGCGGCTCGTTGCGGTGCTTCAGAAAGAAATAGTCGTCACACCAGGCCTTGAAGCGCGGGTATTTCTCGGCACCGAACGGCTCCAGCGCGTCCTTGCACGTCTGGTGGAAATGCACAGCGTCTTCTTCAAAGCCGTAGTACGGCGTCAAATCCATGCCACCACCAAACCAGCACACTTCCTGGTCTTGTGGGTTCTTAGCCGCCAGCATGCGCACATTCATGTGCACGGTCGGCACATACGGGTTCCGAGGATGGAACACCAGGGATACGCCCATCGCCTCAAACGGCGCGCCCGACAACTCAGGCCGATGCTGGGTGGCACTGGGGGGCAGGCGTGGCCCCTTCACATGCGAAAACCCGCACCCTGCCCGCTCGAACACCGCACCGCCCTCCAGAATCTGCGTAATTCCGCTGCCCTGCAGAGGCTCGCCTGGCGCTTTTTCCCAGGGATCCACCAGAAAGCTGCCCCCGTCCACCGCCGCGATGGCCGAGGTGATGTGGCCCTGCAGCCCCACCAGGTAGGACCGAACTGTGGCTGTGTCAGCCTTGCTTGTTTGCGCCATCTGGATTTCCTGCTCAGCCCTTGATTGCGCGGTACCCAATATCGGTGCGGTACTGCATGCCATCGAAATGGATGCCATCAGTCACCTGGTACACACGGCTTTGCGCCTGCCTCACGCTGTCCGCGAGGGCCGTGACGCACAGTACACGGCCTCCGGATGTCAACAGTGCGCCGTCTTTCAAGGTGGTCCCGGCATGGAACACTGCGGCATCTTCTTCATCTTTGGGAATACCGGTAATGACATCGCCTTTGCGCGGATTCAGCGGGTAGCCGTGCGCTGCCAGCACCACGCCCAGCGCGGTGCGGCGGTCCCACTGCAACTCCACTTCGTCCAGCTTGCCGTGGGGTCCCGGCTCGGTCGCCGCCATCAGCACATCCACCAGATCGGTCTTGAGGCGCATCATGATGGGCTGCGTTTCGGGGTCGCCCATGCGGCAGTTGAACTCCAGCGTCTTGGGCTGGCCGTTCTTGTCGATCATCAGGCCGGCATACAGAAAGCCGCTAAAGGGAATACCGTCGGCTTCCATGCCCTTGACGGTGGGCAGAATGATTTCGCGCATGGCCTTGGCGTGGATGTCGGGCGTCACCACAGGCGCAGGCGAGTAGGCGCCCATGCCACCGGTGTTGGGGCCTTGGTCGCCGTCCTGCAGGCGCTTGTGGTCCTGGCTGGTGGCCAATGGCAGCACATTCTTGCCGTCCACCATGACGATGAAACTGGCCTCTTCACCGTCCAGAAACTCTTCAATCACCACGCGAGGCACGGCCACCCCATCCGCGCCGTCGTTATGCGCCACCCCCAGGGTGTCGTCCACCAGCATGAAGTCGATGGCTTCGTGGGCCTCAGCCAGGGTCATGGCCACCACCACGCCCTTGCCGGCGGCCAGCCCGTCGGCCTTGACCACGGTGGGTGCCCCCATCTTGTCTACATAAGCGTGTGCTGCAACAGGGTCCGAAAAGGTGGCGTACTCCGCTGTGGGGATGCCGTGGCGGCGCATGAAGGCCTTGCTGAACGCCTTGGAGCTTTCCAGTTGTGCTGCAGCCTTGGTCGGGCCAAAAATGCGCAGACCGTGGGCGCGGAACTCGTCGACCACACCAGCGGCCAGCGGCACTTCGGGGCCCACCACCGTCAGCGTGATCTTGTTATCCTGCGCCCAGGTGCGCAACTCCACCACATCGGTAATCGGCACATTCTGCAGACGGGAGTCCGTCGCGGTACCACCGTTGCCGGGCGCCACATAAATAGTCCGGACCTTGGGAGACTGGGCTAGTTTCCAGGCCAATGCATGTTCGCGACCACCGCCGCCAATTACTAGTACGTTCATAAGGGGTTACAGCGCCGCGTTGTGATAAATATCTTGGGTGTCGTCGAGGTCTTCCAGAGCGTCCAGCAGTTTCTGCATGCGTTCGGCATCCTCGCCGCTCAGTTCGATGGTGTTTTCGGCACGCATAGTCACGCCCGCCACTTCGGCCGTGAGGCCAGCAGCTTCCAGGGACGCTTTCACCGCCTCAAAGTCGCCAGGTGCGGTCAGCACCTCGATCGCACCGTCGTCGTCCGTGATGACGTCTTCGGCGCCAGCTTCCAGAGCCACTTCCATGACCTTGTCTTCGCTGGTGCCCGGTGCAAAAATGAGTTGGCCGCAGTGCTTGAACTGGAAGGCCACCGAGCCTTCGGTGCCCATGTTGCCGCCATTCTTGCTGAAGGCGTGGCGCACTTCGGCCACGGTGCGCACCTTGTTGTCGGTCATCGTGTCCACGATGATCGCTGCACCACCAATGCCATAGCCTTCGTAGCGGATTTCCTCGTAGCTGATGCCATCCAGTGATCCGGTGGCCTTGTCCACGTTGTATTTCACGCGGTCGGCAGGCATGTTGGCCGCCTTGGCCTTTTCAATGGCCAGGCGCAGGCGGGGGTTCATCGCCGGGTCGCCACCACCAGTGCGGGCCGCTACCGTGATTTCACGGATGATGCGGGTCCAGATCTTGCCCCGCTTCTCGTCCTGTCGCCCCTTGCGGTGCTGAATATTGGCCCATTTGCTGTGTCCTGCCACGCGAAATCCTTCAAAAATTCGTTACGCTATTGGCTTGATTGTACTTTTCGGGACTTCCATGGCATCCAGCGCACCTGAAGGCATCCTCATTGCCCAACGCCAGCAAGGCAAAACCACCACCCAGTGCTTTTTGCGCCCCGACAAGGCCAATCGCCATGGCCTCATCACGGGCGCCACCGGCACCGGCAAGACCATCACCCTGCAATCCCTGGCAGAGGGTTTTTCCCACCTGGGCGTGCCGGTGTTCATGGCCGACGTCAAGGGTGACCTGACTGGAATCTCCCAAAAGGGCACTTTAGGTGAAAAACTGGGCAAAGTCATCGCAGAACGGGCGTTACCAACCCCGGAGTTCTCCGCCTTCCCCACCACGGTCTGGGATGTGTTTGGCGAACAGGGCCACCCGGTGCGCGCTACCGTCAGTGACCTCGGCCCCCTGCTACTCGCGCGCATGCTCAACCTGAACGAAACCCAGGCCGGCGTGCTGCAACTGGTGTTCAAGATTGCCGACGACGATGGCCTGCTGCTGCTCGACATGAAAGACCTGCGCGCCATGTGCCAGCATGTGGGCGACAACGCATCCACCTACACCACCGAGTACGGCAACATCAGCGCCGCCAGTATTGGCGCCATCCAGCGCGGGCTGATGCAGATCGACCAGCAAGGCGGCGACAAGTTTTTCGGCGAGCCGATGCTCAATATTGCCGACTTCATGCAGACCGATGGCAGCGGCAAGGGCGTGGTCAACATCCTGGCTGCGGACCGGCTGATGAATGCGCCGCGCCTGTACTCCACCTTCCTGCTGTGGATGCTGAGCGAACTGTTTGAAACCCTGCCCGAAGTGGGCGACCTCGACAAACCCAAACTGGTCTTCTTCTTTGACGAAGCCCACCTGCTGTTTGCCGATGCGCCCAAGGTGCTGATCGAGCGCATTGAACTGGTAGTACGTCTGGTGCGCTCCAAAGGCGTGGGCGTGTACTTTGTCACCCAGAACCCGCTGGACATTCCCGACAGCGTGCTCGCCCAGTTGGGCAACCGCGTGCAGCACGCTCTGCGTGCCTTCACTCCGCGTGACCAGAAAGCCGTCAAGGCCACGGCCGACACCATGCGTGCCAACCCAGGGCTGGATGTGGCCACTGCCATCACCGAGCTGGGCGTGGGGGAAGCGCTGGTCAGCCTGCTGGATGAAAAAGGCCGCCCCAGCCTGACCGAGCGCGTCTATGTACTGCCGCCGGCCAGCCAGATTGGCCCTATCACCGCCGCCCAGCGCAAGGAGCTGATCGACAACTCCATCGTGGCCGGAGTGTACGAAAAGACGGTGGACCGCGAGTCTGCCTTCGAGGCCATCAAGGGCCGCACCCAGGCCCGCATGGCCCAAGAAGAGGCGGCACCGGCCGCTGGCGGCAAGCCCGCGGAGCAGGCTGCTGCACCGGACCGCGGCATTCTGGACGGGCTGGGCGACCTGCTCGGCGGCGGAACCCGCCGCACCCGCGCCAGTGCGGGCGAGCAACTCATCAAGAGCGCTGCCAGCTCCATCGGCCGAGAAGTCGGCCGCCAGATCATCCGCGGTGTGCTGGGCGGCATTTTTGGTGGCAGCAAACGCTAGTCACCGCTCAACCATTTACCTGGAACAGACACCACCATGATTGCTATCGACCCTGCAGCCCGCGCCAACGTCCACCTGATCGACCACCCGCTGGTGCAGCACAAGCTCACCCTGATGCGCAACAAGACTGCCAGCACCAACAGTTTTCGCCGCCTGTTGAACGAGCTCAGCAGCCTCATGGCCTACGAAGTCACCCGCGACATGGCCACCCAGGACGTAGAGATCGAGACGCCGCTGGAAACCATGACCGCCAAGCAGATCGACGGCAAGAAGCTGGTGTTTGTGAGCATCCTGCGGGCCGGTAACGGCATTCTGGACGGCGTGCTGTCCGTGGTACCGGGCGCACGCGTCGGCCATATCGGCCTGTACCGCGACCCCAAGACCCTGCAGGCGGTGGAGTACTACTTCAAGATGCCCAAGAACATGGAAGAGCGCGACATCATCGTGGTCGACCCCATGCTGGCCACCGGCAATTCCGCTGCTGCCGCCGTCGCGCGCCTGAAGGAGTGCAAACCCAAGTCGATCAAGTTCCTGTGCCTGCTGACCTGCCCCGAGGGCATCAACACCATGTACAAGGAACACCCGGACGTGCAGATTTTCACTGCCGCCATCGACCGCGAACTCAACGACCACGGCTACATCCTGCCAGGACTGGGTGATGCGGGTGACCGCATCTTTGGCACCCAATAGACCTAAGTCTATGAATTTATTGGATGTTCAATGTAATATGTAAATACAAACATATACATTGAACATGCCATTGAACACCTTCCTTTTAGAGCAATCAGAAAGCCAAAAGCGTCAGTTCATTGATGCAGAAACGGTATTTCTGGCGGTGGCCAAAGCAAAAAAGGCCGGAGCTGAAGTACGCGGCAGCATGTTCTGGCGTGAGTTGCGCGGCAAATCCACGCTAATACGCACATCCGCCAGCAGCGCACAAAAATCTCTGGGTCCACGCAGCACCGAAACGGAAGCGATCTACGCCAGTTTCATGGCGCGCAAGAAATCCGCAGAGGAACGCCTGAAAGCGCTAAAAGCGCAACTGGCAACCCAACAGCGTTTAAACCGCGCCTTGCGGGTGGGCCGTGTACCCAATGTGGTGGTAGGTGTGCTCAACGCACTGGAAAGCATGGGAGTACAGGAGCACTTCATGGTGGTCGGCACCCACGCTCTGTATGCCTACGAGACGGCAGCGGGTGTGCGCATCAATGAAGCAGCGATGGCCACGCGTGATGTGGACATGCTTTTTGACACACGCAAACATATTTCCTTCTTCACCGCAATGAAGAAGCTCGACAGCTCCCTGATCGGCGTGCTGCGCAAAGTAGACACCAGCTTTGAAGTGGTGGATGGCCAGCTTTACACCGCACGCAACCAAGATGGATTTGAGGTCGACATCATCCGTCGAGCAGCCAGAGATGCCGACCCGCACCCGCTGCGCATGAGCGACGCGGAAGACGACTTTTGGGTGGTGCAGGTGTCCATGGGTGAAAAATTGCAGTCTGCTCGCCGCATGGACCAGGTGGTGGTGGCTACATCCGGTGAGATGGCACTCATGCGCACCATTCACCCGCTGGACTTTGCGCGCATCAAGCTGGAACTTTCCCAGCAGATCGGACGCGACCCAAACAAGAGCGGCAAAGACGCACTGCAATCCCGCATCGTCACCGAATTGGTCAATGAGTACTTGCCGCATCTCCTGCAGCCAGACACTGCAGGAATTTAGTACCAAATAGCCCGCCACCCGCCGGTTTATATGCGTAAGACGCTATCCAATTAGTAGCTAATTTCTTGAAGGCCACCACCATGCTCGACCTGCTCATCCACAACGCCACGCTACCCGACGGGCGCCGCGATATGTCGGTGGCAGTGCAGGATGGCCGCATTGCCGAAGTGGTGCCGGGTCTCACACCCAGCGCTGCACCCGCCGCTGAAACACTGGACGCCGGCGGCCTGCTGCTAAGCCCGCCGTTTGTCGATGTGCATTTCCACATGGACGGCACACTCACCTACGGCATGCCGCGCGTCAACGAGAGCGGCACGCTGCTCGAAGGTATTGCGCTGTGGGGCGAACTCAAGCCCAGCCTGACTGCCGATGCGGTCATCGAACGCGCGCTGACGTACTGTGACTGGGCCGTGGCCCAGGGTCTTCTGTCCATCCGCAGCCATGTAGACACCAGCGACCCGCGCCTGCTGGCGGTGGAAGCGCTGCTGGACGTCAAAAAAAAGGTCGCACCCTACATCGACCTGCAACTGGTGGCATTTCCACAGGACGGCGTGCTGCGCACCCCGGGCGGCGCGGACAGCCTCAAGCGCGCGCTGGATCTCGGTGTCGATGTAGTGGGCGGCATCCCCCACTTCGAACGGACCATGGCCGATGGCGCCGCCAGCGTCAAGTTGCTGTGCGAAATTGCTGCCGAGCGCGGCAAGCTGGTGGACATGCACTGCGACGAAAGCGACGACCCGCACTCGCGCCATATTGAATCTCTGGCCTACGAGACCCAGCGCCTGGGCCTGCACGGCCGCGTGACTGGCTCGCACCTGACTTCCATGCACAGCATGGACAACTATTACGTCACCAAGCTCATGGGGCTGATGGTGGAAGCGCAGGTGCATGTGGCCAGCAACCCCAATGTCAACATTACCCTGCAGGGCCGCCATGACACCTACCCCAAGCGCCGCGGCCTGACCCGCGTGCCCGAACTCATGGCAGCCGGACTGACTGTGGCCTTTGGCCAGGACGACATGATGGACCCCTGGTATAGCCTGGGCAGTGCCGACATGCTGGACGTGGCCAGCATGGGCCTGCACGTGGCGCAGATGACCAGCCAGAAGGCCATGCGCCAATGCTTTGACGCCATCACCACCAACCCCGCGCGTATCCTGCAACTGCAGGGTTACGGCATCGAGAAAGGGTGCAACGCCGACTTCGTGCTGCTGCAGGCGCGCGACCCGGTGGAGGCACTGCGCCTCAAGGCCACGCGACTTAAGGTATTCAAGCGCGGCAAGCTGCTGGCGGAAACACCCGCGCGAACCGCTTCATTGAAGCTGCAGGGCCGGCCGGGTCATACTTCATTCATGCAAGAAATAAGTCCAGATTCATAAGAGAATCTGGGCTTAGCCCTCGTGGAATAAGCGTGAATAGCTATTTTTTTTATAGCACTGTATGAACTGCCGCTCCCGTCCGACCGCGTGGTTGCTTAGGCTACGAAAATGCCAAATGGTTTGGTGGTCGGCAGCAACACAGCGGAAGCTGACAGTCGCTGACAGCCCATGAAACCCGGGGCGATTCACATTTGTTTTTTTCTTTGGCTACTTCCACAACTACGCCAACACACAGGCAATGCAGCTCATCCAGTTGCACACAGCCGCCGTGACACGAGAATTTACAGTTTGTTGCAAACCCGTTCGTACAACGGCAGTGGCTTTCTGATAAATATGGGTGTTACATAAAAACAGCTTTTGGGAACCACACCATGCTCGACCTCGGAAAGAAACGCAGGGTCCGCTTTACGCAGTTGGATGAAGAAGCCCAACAGCGGTTGCGGACCATTTACCACCTGACCAGCGCACAGGCCGCGCTCAACATCGCCCGCACCGGCTACCTCTGGAGCAACGACCCGGACGGTTGCGCCAACTTCAGCCTGAACCGCGATTTGAAGTTGCACTACACCACGACGCCCGAGGTGGCGCTGACTTTCAAATTCAGCGGCGAGGTGAATCTGCTTGAGCGGGAGGTGGACTTCGCCGGCTACGCGCCCAACACACTCAACCTGCATCTGAAATCCTGGCCCACCGTATACGGTCTGGATGGCCTGCGCGTGGCCATCGCCCGGGTATCGGCAGGCACCACGATGCACCTGGAGTGCGTAGACTTCAAGCTGACACCCGAGTTCATCTGGAAATGCAGAAGCGACCCCGATGCCGAACTGCTGTTACGCAGGCTGCGCCGCCAGTTGGCACTGGGGCGCTCGGTCAAGGTTCCTGCAACTCCCCAGGAGCGCCAGGCCATCGAGGCGCAAAGACTGGATGAAAAGCCCGAGCCCACATGGCTCCAGAAAGTGGTGGGACGGCTCACCAATCGCGAGACGGAAAAAACGTCAGGCCACTAGCGCCGCCGCGCCGAGCGCACCCCACCGAGTTCGCTGACGATCTTCAGCACGCGGGCCAGCCGGCCGGACTCGGCCACTTCCACGGTGAACGTCATCCAGGCAGTGCCTTTGACCGACTGGGTCTGCACGCCGATCACGTTCATTTTTTCCTTGGTAAACACCTCGGAGATATCGCGCAGCAGGCCCTGGCGGTCTACCGCTTCCACCGACACATCCACCGGGTAGACGCTGCCATCCGCCCCCGGCGCGCTGCCCCATTCCACTTCAATCACCCGGTCGCCGCTACGGTTGACCATGTTGCGCAGGTTGGAGCAATCGGCCCGGTGCACGCTGACACCCTTGCCGCGTGTCACAAAACCACTGATCAGGTCGGGTGGCGCCGGTTTGCAGCATTTGGCCAGCTGCGTCATCAGCGAATCCACGCCCACCACCAGCACGCCGCCCTTGCCCGAAGCACCGGGATGGCGTGGTTTTTTGAGCAGCACCAGCTCGTCTTCGGACGGCAAGGGTTCTGGTGGTCGCAGCACGATCTCGATGTTGCGCAGTGAGAACTCGTCCTTGCCCACCACCTCAAACAGGTCATCGGCGGAGTTGAAACCCAGCTGCGACGCCAGATCGTCGAGCTTGATTGCCGTTTTGCCTTCGCGCTGCAGCAACTTTTCAACCGCCTCGCGGCCCTTGGCGATGGTTTCGCCCATGGCCAGGACATTGAACCAGGCGCGCACCTTGGCACGCGCGCGGTGGCTGGCCAGAAAACCCAGCTCGGGGTTGAGCCAGTCGCGCGACGGCCCGCCTTCCTTGGCCGCAGTCACTTCCACCGTCTGGCCATTCTTCAAAGGCGTGTTGAGCGGCACCATGGCACCGTCCACCCGCGCGCCACGGCAGCGGTGGCCCAGGTTGGTGTGCACGCTGTAGGCAAAGTCCACCGGGGTAGCGCCCTGGGGCAGCTCCACAATGGCTGCATCGGGCGTGAGAACATAGATGCGGTCGTCAAACACGCCGGCACCTTGCTGGCCGGACAGGTCGCGCTCCCAGGCCAGCAGCTGGCGCAGCACCGCAATCTTGGCGTCGTATTCGCCGCTGGCGGACACCCCCGCGTAGCCCTTGGTGCCGGCTTCCTTGTAGGCCCAGTGGGCCGCCACACCGTGTTCGGCATGGTCGTGCATGGACTGGGTACGGATCTGCACCTCGATCGGACGGCCCGTGTCATCACGGATCACGGTATGCAGCGACTGGTAGCCGTTGGCCTTGGGCCGGGCAATGTAGTCGTCAAATTCGTCCGCCACCGGCACAAACTGGCTGTGCACCCAGCTGAGTGCGGCATAGCAGTCAGGTACCGAGGGCACCACGATGCGCAGAGCCCGGATGTCATATACCTGCTCGAAGCCCAGCGACTTGCCGCGCATCTTCTTGACAATGCTGTAAATGTGTTTGGGCCGGCCCTGCACCGTGGCGGTGATGCCTTGCGCCGCCAGGTCAGCCGCCAGCTGCTGGCGCAGCTTTTCTACCGACGCCTCGCGCTCGGTGCGTTTTTCGTCCAGCAGGCGCGCTACCTGGCGGTAGGTGTCGGGCTCCAGAAAGCGGAAGGACAGGTCCTCCATCTCCCACTTGATTTCCCAGATGCCCAGGCGATTGGCCAGCGGCGCAAACACCTGCAGCGACTCGCTCGCCAGGCTGGGCGGCACCGGCAGCTTGCTGGCGGCAAAGTGGCGCAGGGTTTGCAGGCGTGAAGCCAGGCGCAGCATCACCACCCGCAGGTCCTTGGAGAACGCCAGCAGCATCTTGCGCACGCTCTCCGTTTGGCTGGCCGCTGTTTGCGCCATCGGCGCGGCGTGGGCGGTGTGGCTGGCAGCCGTCTGCGCAATCCGGGCCATGCGCTGCACGCGCACCAGCTTGGTGGTTTCCAGCGCCAGATCGGCAAAGTTGTCGCCAAAGGCTTTGGCAATCACTTCGTGCGGCTTGTTCAGGTGGTCGCAGGCGTAGACCAGATAGCTGGCCGCCTGCATGGCTTCGGAACCCCCAATGGTCTTGAGAATGGCAGCCACTGCATCGGCGTGGGCCAGGATGTTCTCACCTGTGTCCAGCGTCTCGCTGGCCAGCAGGGGTTCGGCAAAGGCGCGGGCGCGCACCAGTGCACCGGCCTGCTCGGGCAGGCTCTGGGCGGTGGCGGCGATCAGTTGGGCCGCGTTGCCATTGGGTTCCGCAACGAGACTTTTCATTCGAGCAGGAAGCCTGTCACGGTCTGCACCTGGTCATCGGCGATCAGCGTGGGGGCGTGTCCAACACCGGCGAATTCGACCACGCAGGCTTTGGGCCCACGCTGGGTCATTTGCGCAGCGGTTTCGCGCGAAAGCAGGTCCGAATCGGCCCCGCGCAGCAGCAGGGTTTGGGCGGTGATGCTGTCATACAACTGCCATAGAGCGGCTTCGCCCTGCGCGGCAGTTTCCTGTGTCATGGCGCGCACCGGCACGGCAATGGCGGGGTCGTAATGCAGTGTCACGCCCGCCTGCCCCTCAGGCAACGGCTTGACCATGTGGCGAGACAGCTCCAGCCACTGGGCGGGCGTGTGGGGGCCAAAACTGGTGGAGATGGCCCACATGGCGTCCGCCGCCTGCTGCAGGGAGGCGAATTGCATGGATTTGCCCAGGTAGGTGGCGATGCGCACGATGGAATCCCACTGCACCACGGGCCCCACGTCATTCAGCACCAAACGGCGCACCGTCACGCCCACGGCAGCGGCGTGGGCACATACCGCCATGCCAATGAGCCCGCCCATGCTGGTGCCAACCCAGTCCAGGGTGCGCGGCTTCAGGTGCGCCAGCAGGGCCAGCATGTCGGCAGCGTAGGTGGGCAGCTGGTAGCCCATGGGATCCGCCAGCCAGTCGCTCTGGCCACGCCCAACGACATCGGGGCACACCACGCGGATATTGCCACCGGCCTTTGCCATCAGCGCCTGCGCCAGCACGTCAAAATCCCGCCCCTGGCGGGACAGCCCGTGCACACACACCACGGTGTGCTCTGCCTGCGCATCACCCCACTGCCAATACGCCATGCGGTGCCCCGTTTTGGCGTCCGGGCACGGTAAGTAATTCAGCGTAGGTTCAGTCATGGTGCAATGCAAAGATGCGGTGCTGTTTGATAATGGCACCATCCTACTGGAACAACCCCCACTTTTTGAAAGCGACACCATGTTGAAAGGCAAAACTGCACTCGTCACCGGCTCTACCAGCGGCATCGGTCTGGGCATCGCCAAGGCGCTGGCGGCGCAGGGCGCCAACATCGTGCTCAATGGCTTTGGCGATGTGGACGGCCCCAAGGCCGAGATCGCCGCGCTGGGCGTGCAGGTGAGTTACCACGGCGCCGACATGAGCAAGCCCGCCGAGATTGAAGACATGGTGAACTTTGCCGCCAAAACCTTTGGCAAGGTAGACATTCTGGTGAACAACGCCGGCATCCAGCACGTGGCCCGCATCGAGAATTTCCCGGTGGACCGCTGGGACGCCATCATCGCCATCAACATGAGCAGCGCCTTCCACGCCACGCGGCTGGCCTTGCCCGCCATGCGCGCCCAGAACTGGGGCCGCATCATCAACGTAGCCTCCATCCACGGACTGGTGGCTTCTGCGGAGAAGTCGGCCTATGTAGCGGCCAAGCATGGCGTGGTGGGCCTGACCAAGGTGACCGCACTGGAAAACGCCACCACCGGCGTGACCTGCAACGCCATTTGCCCCGGCTGGGTGCTGACGCCGCTGGTGCAAAAGCAGGTGGACGCCAAAGCCGCCGCGCTGAATATCAGCAACGAAGAAGCCACCAAGCAGCTGCTGGGCGAGAAAGAACCCTCCATGCAGTTCACCACGCCCGAAGAACTGGGCGCGCTGGCGGTGTTCTTCTGTTCGCCCGCGGGCAACAACGTGCGCGGCGTGGCCTGGAACATGGACGGCGGCTGGACGGCCCAATAAACGCGATTTATAACCAAATTGGCATCCAGCCCCCGTGGATAGTGCGCAGACAGCTATCTATTTGATAGCAAACTACGCGCCACTCACGACGACTGCTTGAATGCCATCACGGCCTGGTTGCGCAGGGTGCGGAGCAGGGCCAGTTCTTTTTCGTCCAGTTCCAGCGCACCGTGGGTCGCCTTGTCGGCGTAGATCAGGCCAAACGGCGCCCCCTTGGTCTGCAGGGGAAGCAGAAGGAATGTAGGCGCATTGATGCCCTTGCGGTACCACTCGGGCAGGCGCTGCACGATGCGGCTCTCGGTCGCGTCACTGATCAGGCTGTCCACACCCTTGAGGCACACCACGGCAAACAGGTCCGGCGTAGAGGCTTTGAGCGGCGTCTTGAAAATGGGCACCAGTTTTTCAATCCCTTGCCCCAGACCAAAGCGGCCGGTAATGGTCTCGGTCTTCGGGTCACGCATGCAGAAAATGATGCGGTCAAACCCCATGGCGCGGTACATGGTTTCCAGAATCATGCGCAGCACATCGGTGAGCTTGAAGTCATCCACCATGGCATTGGTGATGTCCTGGATACCGGCGGACAGCGTCTCGGCCACCATCGTGCTCTTGGTGCGTGGCGGCTCGCCTCCATCCAGCGGCATGGTCTGCGTGGCGTGCAGTTCCACGCCGCCCAGCGTGGCATCGGGCTCGAAACCTGTACCGGATGCACCTTCTGCCACTTCGTGGGGCAGTTTGAGCAGGCGTGAAGCTGCGGATTGCGTAGCAACCCGGATTTCCATGGCCTGCGCCAGATCCACCAGCTTCTGGCGCGCCTTGGTGGTAGCAGCCTGCACCGCGCTGGAGGTCGAACCAATGGAGCGCGCATATTTGCGGGCAATCTCATCAATACGGGCGTTGACCAGTTTGGGGTCGGACTCCAGCAGGGCGTCTGCAATTTCATTGGACGCCAGGGCCACCCAACGGATGCGCTCCGAGGTGTCGGATGGTGCACTGGGTGGAGGCGCCCCCACCGGTTTGCGCATGCAGAGCTGGATACTGTCCGGCAGACCCCAGGCTTTGGCAATGCCCACACCCAGGTTTTCAAAACTCAGACCCAGCACATTGAGCGATGCGGTCGCCTCCGACACCGGCTCACGGGCCGAGCGCACCAGGTTGCGAATCTGGGACGCCTCTTCCGGAAAGTAGAACTGCACCAGCAGCCGCCCCAGGCTCTGGAACATGGAACCGATAAACGCCTCCTCGCTGTCGCGCAGCACGGGGCACAACTCGCCAGCGATAGAGCCAGCCATCAGCGAGCGCAAAAACTCTTCCTTGAGTTGGGCTGCCTGGCCCTTGTCCTGCATATGCTCCAGCAGCACCAGGCTCAGCGCCATGTTGCGGATGCCGTTGAAACCCACCAGATTGACCGCGCGCGACACCGTGTTGATGTTGCCGCCACGGGCGTAGTGCGCGCTGTTGACCAGCCGCAGCAGCTTGTTGGTCAGCGCCACATCCTTGAGGATTTCGTTGGTGACACTGCCCACGCTTTCCTTGTCAGAGGAAGCCATGCTCTGGATGCGGACCACCGCATCGGACATGGCGGGAAAGTCGCTCTTGTGGCGCATGCGCCGCAGCAGAAAGTCCAGCGTGCTGTTTCCTCCCGCCTTGCCGCCTTCCCCGTCCGCCGCGCCAGTGGGCCGGGACCATTGCTCCAGCTCCTGCGCAAACAGCCGTGCACTGGCAAACCGCTGTTTGGGGTCCAGCGCCAGCGCGCGGGACACAATGGCCCGCAGGCGATCGTCGATATCTGCGCTCAGATTGGCAGGCAAGGCCTGCTGCTCATGCACCGTGCGGTAAATGGCCCGGTAGGGATCGGCCTCGTTGAGCAGTGGCTTACCCATCAGCAATTCGGCCAGCACTACTCCACAGGAAAAAATATCCATGGAGGTGGCTGAAATCTCGCCATTGGCCGCCTCGGGCGCCAGATAGCCAATCGTGCCACTGCCAGGACCCGCGCCATCATCGTTGACACCGCCGCGTATGCGCGCAGCAATGCCAAAGTCCATCACGCGGGCACGCCCACTGGCATCCTGCAGGATGTTGGACGGCTTGATATCCCGGTGGATGACCCCGGCGGTGTGGGCTACCGCTACGGCGTCGAGCACATCCATCATCAAGGCGACGGCCTCCGGCGGAGGCAATGCACCACGCTGTTTGAGCACCTGGTCCAGCGTACTGCCAGGCACTTACTCGAACACCAGGAAGGGCTGGCGGTCCTGGATATCTGCCTCGTAGACAGGAACAATGTTGGGGTGACTCACGCGCCCGACGCTGCGCGCTTCCTGCAGCCACTGGGCTATCGCCTTGTCGTCGGAGCCGTCGCCCGGGCGCATCACCTTGATGGCGACTTCGCGCTCCATGCGCGGATCGAACCCCAGCCAGACGGTGGACTGGGCGCCCTGCCCCAGCCGTTTGCGCAATTCGAAACGTCCCATCGTGGCGGGAGAACGAGCGCTCTGGAGAGCGGCACCTGGATTCCGGACGGAATTGGAAAAATCGGCCATCGTTTTTGTCGGTAGATTTATTGTGGTCGAACAGACTGGATATATCGGTCAAACTGGTCAGCAGGTATAGGCTTGCTGAAAAGATAGCCTTGGTAGGTTTCGCATCCTGCCTGCAAAAGGAAGTTTTTCTGGGCCTCGGTTTCCACGCCTTCGGCAATGACCGCCAGGCCGAGCCCCCGCCCCAGCGCCACAATGGTCTGGGCAATGGATGCATCATTCGGGTCGGTCAGCACATCGGCCACAAAAGACTGGTCGATCTTGAGCTGGTCCAGCGGCAAGCGCTTGAGGTAGCTCAGTGAGGAGTATCCGGTACCAAAATCGTCCAGCGAGAAGCCCACGCCACGCGCACGCAGAGCACCCATCTTGACGATCACGTCTTCCAGATTGTCGGCCAGGAGGCTCTCGGTCAGCTCCAGCTTCAGGCGCAGCGGATTGGCCCCGGTGTAGTCCAGCAGGCCCAGCACGTATTCGGCAAAGTCAGGCTGGCGGAACTGCCGGGCACTGACATTGACCGCCAGCGTCAGAGGCTCGGTCCGTGGATCTTCGGCCCACACCAGCAGTTGGGCACATGCCGCTTCGAGCACCCAGCTACCCAAAGAAATAATATGCCCGCTCTCTTCGGCAATCGGAATGAAATCCGCCGGGGACACCATACCCCGCTCCGGGTGCGCCCAGCGCAACAGCGCCTCGGCACCGACCACACGCCCATCGGCGTGGACCTGCGGTTGGTAAAACAGCAAAAACTGGCCCAGCAGAATACCCCGACGGATATCTTTCTCCAGGGCCGCACGTTGGGATACGGAGGCCTGCATCTGGGGATCGAAGAAACGCATGCCGTTGCGCCCGGCATTTTTGGCCTGGTACATCGCCAGATCCGCGTGCTTGAGCAGGTCATCAATGCCGACCTCAGTGCCGCTGAACAGCGCGACACCAATACTCGGTGTACTGTGGTATTCCGCACCGGCGAGCTGGTAGGCATTGTTGAGTATGGAAATGACCTTTTCACCCAGGTTGGTGGCCCTGGCAGCCGCTTCGACGGGCGTCGCCCCAAGCCCTTCGAACATGACCACAAACTCGTCTCCACCCAGCCGGGCGACGGTATCTTCTTCGCGCACCGTCTCCATAAGTCGCTGCCCGACCTGCTGCAGCAGAAGATCCCCTTTGTCATGCCCCATGGTGTCATTGAGGGTCTTGAAATGGTCGAGATCAATGAATAGCAGCGCGCCGCACTGGTTGCTGCGTGCACTGGTCGCCATCGCATGCTGCAACCGGTCCATCAGCAGACGCCGGTTGGGCAGTCCGGTCAGGGAGTCGTAAAACGCCAGTCTGCGAATCTGGTCTTCCGCTGCCTTGCGGTGCGTGATGTCCACAAATGTTGCAACATAGTTGGTCACGTTTCCGCCTGTGTCCGTGACGGCAGTGATGTTCAGCCATTGGGGGTAGATTTCACCGTCCTTGCGACGGCTCCAGACCTCGCCTTCCCAGCGCCCTTGGCTCGCCAGTTCACTGCGCATGGCAGCAAAGAATTTTTCGTCATGCCATCCGGACGAAAGAATGTCAGGTGTTTTTCCCACTACATCCCTGGGCTCGTACCCGGTGATTTGCGTAAATGCCTGATTGACCCGCAGGATGACACGCTGGGCATCCGCCACCATCATGCATTCCTGCGCTTCAAACGCAATGGCAGCAATGCGCAGTTCCGATTCGGTGCGTTTGCGCTCAGTCAGATCAATGTCAAAGCAAAACAGCACTTTGGAGCCATCCCCCTGGTCCACGATGGCGTGGCTGGAGTACACCGGCACCTGGCTGCCACTTTTGTCGCGCAGCAGCAGCTCGGACGCTGCGGGAGCCTGTCCGGTCTGAACCATTTCCCTGATGGCGGCCTGTATTTGCTCGCGCAGGGGCTCAGGAATGATCAGGTCCAGCAGATTGCGCCCCAACGCCTCCTGGGCCGAGTAACCATACAACCGTTCCGACGCCGCATTCCAGTACACCGTGGTGCCGTCTGGTGCATAGCCCTGCACGGCCATCGATGGGATGTTCTGCAACAGCTCACGGAATCGCTGCTCCGACTCCTGCAGCTTTATCTGGGAATCATGCCGGTCCGTGATATCGCGCGACAGCAATACAACGGCTCGCTTGCGCCCCGGCAATGGTTCAACAGGATGCAGGCGAGCCTCGAAGTGGCGTTGTACTCCAGCACGGGTGCGCAGGTCGTACTCAAACGTCTGGGTGGTCTGGGCTGCGATGGTGTTGCGCACTTGCGCAAGAAAGATGTCTGCATCTGCCTTGGGCAGTACCTCGTGCATGAGGCGCCCGCGCAGCTCTTCAGCGTGGGTATGCAACTTTTTTCTGGGGCCAGAAAGGATGTCCACATAGCGCCCATCTTCGTCCAGAATGAACAACAGGTCCGGAATTGCATTGCCTATGGCACGCAAGCGCCCGCTGGCCAATCGCAGTGAGCGCTCTGACGCTATTCTGTCCTCGGCATCCTTGAGAATGAGCGACAGAAGAACGGTCGCAGGCGTGAACACCAGCAGCACAATCGGCGTGAACTGCAGTGTGAGCTCCAGTGCCACTTCTGCCGGGAGCATCCCGTAAATCACCAGCGCGAGCAGGGAATGGGTCAAAAATGCAAACAGCAGAAGTTGCCACGCCCCCAGACCCACCATTCCACGCAGATACAGGCTTCTGTACGCCAGTCCCAGCGCGGAACAGGCCATGATGACGCCAATCCCGGCCAAGGCGCCCTGGCCACCCAGATACAGACGGTACGCCGATGCCATGGCCACGGCTATGGCCGCCACCACCGGGCCACCAAAAAGGCCAGAACAGACAAGAACCACCGAGCGGGCATCGACAATCACACCGGGAGCCACTTCCAGCGGCGCCATCATGCCCACCACGCAGATGAAGCCAAACAACAGCCCACCGACCAGATTGGCCAGCCCGGGCCGGTCGCGCAATATCCGCAGATTGAAGCTCTGCAACATGCACAGGGCAAGCAGCAGCGCAGCGCCTTTGATGATCTCTATTGCCACGTCCACCCCAACCGGGACGGCACACAATGTCTAATCAATGTTTTGTCCCCGAAAAGCCTCTTTCAGGGCATTATGACTGCACGGTGACTATTGCCGGAATTCTTCCCGACGCTGCTGGCGCAGCTGCTGACGAAGCTCCGCCCGGTCCTGCTGCGTCAGCTGGCGCGTGGCTTGGGCGGCCTGGCCAGCCTGCTGGGACTGCAGTGTGGCCCGCAGATCGGCCTTGCGCCGCTGCGTCTCATCATCCATCGCAGCGCGTACCGGCGCAATCGACGCATCACGCTCAACGGCAAACCCCTGCGCAGTTGCCTGTGCGTGAGGCAACCCACCAAACAACAGCAGCGCAACGGCAGAAGCGAGACGATGGTTCATCAGTGTTCAACGCAAAAGGGCGACAACAAGCCCACATTGTTGGACGCAACGGGCATCCGATGCGTTGCATATTTGTAACAATGTGTCAACCTAAGCAATAGTCCTATGGCGTGGGCACCAGTGGCCGCGCAAAATCAGGCTTGTTACAAATTCCCAGCACCTATGCAAAATCCAGCCCCCCGCCCCAACAAGATCCTGGTGGTTGATGATGATGCCCGCATCCGGGATCTCCTCAAGCGCTACCTGACTCAGGAAGGCTTCGATGTCCTGCTGGCGGAAGATGGCAAGTCCCTCTCCCGCGTCATGATGCGGGACACTGCGGATCTCATCGTGCTCGACCTCATGATGCCCGGCGAAGACGGTCTGTCCATCTGCCGTCGCCCGCGGGCTGCCAATGACGTTACCCCGATCATCATGCTCACCGCCAAGGGCGAGGACATTGACCGCATTGTTGGCCTTGAAGTCGGGGCTGACGACTACCTGGGCAAACCTTTCAATCCGCGCGAATTGCTCGCGCGCATCCACGCGGTGCTGCGCAGGCGACCCACACCGGAGGTGCCCGGCGCTCCTTCCAGCGACAATGAAATTGCCAGATTTGGCCCCTTCACCTTTGATCTGGGTGCACGCACCCTGCACAAGGGCACGGAAGAGTTGACGCTGACTACCGGCGAATTCGCCATGCTCAAGGCACTGGTGCGCCATCCCAGGGTGCCGCTGTCGCGCGAAAAACTGGCACAGCTGTCACGTGGCCGAGAATTTGAGCCGTTCGACCGCAGCCTGGACGTGCAGGTTTCGCGCCTGCGCAAACTGATAGAAACCGACCCCACCAACCCGCGCCTGATCCAGACCGTCTGGGGTGTGGGCTATGTGTTCGTTCCTGACGAAGCTGCCTGAATCGAAAGCCACGCCCTTTGGTCGATACCGAACCCACAGACATGTCTGCCAGCGGCCTTTCGCCGCTGGAAGAACAACTGCCCCGAAAATCACGCTTCACGCTCTCGGGCCTGAGCCTGTTCTGGCGTACGTTTTTCCTGATCGCCCTGCTGCTGCTGGGCAGCATCCTGGCGTGGCTACAGACCCTGCGCTCCTTCGAATTCGCGCCACGCTCCGAGCAGATGGCGCAGCAGTTGTCCTCGCAGGTCAATCTCAGCCGGGCGGCGCTGATCCATGCGGATGCCATTGCCCGTGTCTCGTTGCTCAAAGCCCTGTCGGACACCGAAGGGCTTCGCATCATTCCGCGTGAACGCACCGACCGCTTTGTGTCAGCAGAATCGGACCCGCTGTTTCGCGACATGGTGCGCAGCCTGCGTGGCCGGCTGGGTAAAAACACCGTGGTTGCGAACCGTGTCAACGACCAGAGCGGTGTGTGGATCAGCTTTGACATCGAGGGCGACGAATACTGGCTGAGCACTGATTCGACACGCCTGAATGTGGGTGGCGGCAAAACCTGGATGATCTGGCTGGCGGTGGCCACAGCGCTGTCGCTGGCGGGTGCTGCGCTGATTGCGCGCCTGATCAACCGCCCCCTCAAGGAACTTTCGTTTGCTGCCAGCCGGGTACAGGAGGGCGATTTTGGTGCCAGCCGCCTGAGCGAAAAAGTCAACACCAGCGAAATCCGCGAGGTCAACATCGGCTTCAACCGCATGGCGCAGCGCCTGGCCAAGATCGAACAGGACCGCGCCATCATGCTGGCCGGCATTTCGCACGACCTGCGCACCCCCCTGGCCCGTTTGCGTCTGGAAACCGAGATGAGCGTGGCCGACCTCGATGCCCGCGCCTACATGGCGGCCGACATTGCCCAGCTCGATGCCATCATCGACAAGTTCCTCGACTACGCGCGTCCCGACAGCGGCAAGCTCTCCACTGTGGTGCTGGGGGACGTGGTGGACTCCTGTGTCTACCCCTACAAAAACATGTCGGATGTACGGCTCAGCGTCCAGCTTCAGGATGACCTGCTGGTGCTGGCCGACGAGGTGGAACTGGGCCGGATTCTGACCAACCTGATCGAGAATGCGCGCCGCTACGGCAAGTCTCCCGACACCGGGGTGGCACGTATCGAGCTGGCCGCCATCGCCAAAGACAAGTGGATCCTGATCAAGATCCGGGACCACGGCATGGGCGTGGCCCCCGAGCAGCTGGCTAACCTGACCAAGCCGTTTTACCGGGGCGAAGCGGCTCGCACGGCGGCCAACGGGGCGGGGCTGGGCCTGGCCATTGTGCAGAAGACCATCCAGCGCATGGGTGGAGCCTTTGTTCTGGCCAATTCGGCCTCGGGCGGCCTGTCCGCCCACATCAAGCTGCAGCGCGCCACCCGCTTGTAATGGCGCCCTCCATGGCGCTTTAGAGCGCCTGCACTTCCAGCAGGACCACAGCACGCGCCTCCATGGCGCGGCCCTCGCCCACCGGGCCCATCTTCTCCGCTGTCTTGGCCTTGACGTTGACCTGACCGATGTCCAGTTGAAGGACTTCGGCAATGCGCGCGCGCATGGCTGCAATATGCGGTGCAAGCTTGGGCGCCTGGGCAATGACGGTACTGTCCACATTGCCAATACCAAACCCCTTGGCCCGCACGCGGCGTGCGGCTTCGGCCAGCAAGACCGTGGAATCTGCCCCCTTGAACTGCACATCGGTGTCCGGGAAATGCGTGCCAATGTCCCCCATGGCCGCGGCCCCCAGCAGTGCATCGGTAATGGCATGCAGCAGTGCGTCCGCATCCGAATGGCCCAGCAGCCCCTTGGTGTGGGGGATTTCCACGCCCCCCAGAATGAGCTTGCGGCCTTCCACCAGTTGGTGAATGTCCCAGCCTTCTCCGATGCGAATCTTCATGGTGTCCCTGCCTCGTTGGTGTTGCTGCGTGACGCCAGCACCGCTGCCGCCAGCGCGAAATCCTGCGGGTAGGTCACCTTGAAGTTCTGTGCACTGCCCTCCACCAGCCGTGGCTGCAGCCCCATGTGCTCCATGGCGCTGGACTCATCGGTGACTGCGTCGCCCGCTGCCTGCAGCGCCTGCTGCAAGGCCTGCAGGCGGAACATTTGTGGTGTCTGCGCCAGCCATTTGTCCGACCGGTTCACCGTGGCCGCCACACGCCCGCCCACCTCCTGCTTCAGGGTGTCGGGCAGTTTCAGCGCCAGCAAGCCGCCCACCGCGTCGTCCAGACAGGCGTCCAGCAGCGCATGGATCTGCTCGGGCGTAATCAGGCAGCGCGCCGCATCGTGCACCAGCACCCAATCCTGCGGTGCTGCACCACGCTCCAAAAGCGCAGATAGACCATTAAAAACGCTCTGAGCCCTCGTGGATCCTCCGCAAGGCGCTACCAAAACAGGAGCATCTGTTCCGTCAAAGAATCCATCCCCCGCCGACACTACCACCAGCACGCCGGCCAGGCGGTCCACCCGGGCAAATGCGTCCAGCGTGTGCAGCACCATGGCCTTGCCCGCAATGGGCTGGTATTGCTTGGGGCCGTCCGCTCCCGCGCGTGAGCCGGTGCCCGCGCAGGGAATCACCGCCCAGATACGGCGAACTGTGGAAGGGGAAGCCGGGGAATGGGAGGGGGATGGGGTCATGGTGAAGCGCCCATTCTAGTTTCGCCAGCGGGCCTAAAATCAGTCCATCCATGGATTTACCGAAACTACAAAGCGGCAAACGCTACACCCTGCCCCGCCCTGCGGGTTCTGCCGATGCGCTGCTGCTGGCCCAACTGGGCGAACGCGAAAAAGCGGCGGGTTTGCCCGTGGTGTTGGTCACCGCCGATGCCAACGACGCCCAGCGCCTGCTCGAAGAAATTGCGTTCTTTGCCCCCACTCTGCGCTGCGCCCTGTTCCCCGACTGGGAAACGCTGCCCTACGACACCTTCTCTCCGCACCAGGACCTGATCAGCGAACGACTGGCCACGCTGTGGCGCATCCAGCAGCGCGACAAGGAAACCGGCGCCGATGTCGTCATCGTGCCGGCCACCACGGCGCTGTACCGCCTGGCGCCACCGAGCTTTCTGGCCGGCTACACCTTCCAGTTCAAGGTCAAGCAAAAGCTCGACGAGGCCAAACTCAAGAGCCAGCTCACGCTGGCGGGCTACAGCCATGTGACCCAGGTGGTCAGCCCCGGCGAATACGCGGTGCGCGGCGGACTGATCGACCTGTTCCCCATGGGCAGCCAGGTGCCCTACCGGGTCGACCTGTTTGACGACGAAATCGACAGCATCCGCACCTTCGACCCCGACAGCCAGCGCAGCCTGTACCCGGTGCCCGAAGTGCGCCTGCTGCCAGGGCGCGAGTTCCCCATGGACGATGCGGCGCGCGCCAAGTTCCGTAGCCGCTGGCGCGAACTGCTCGAAGGCGACCCGACCAAGAGCCGCATCTACAAGGACATTGGCAATGGCGTGGCCACCGCCGGCATTGAGTACTACCTGCCGCTGTTCTTTGACGACACCGCCACCGTGTTTGACTATGTGGGCGCAGATGCCACCGTGATTCTGCATGGTGACCTGGAAGGCGCCTTCCAGCGCTTCTGGCAGGACACCAAAGACCGTTACCGACTGGTGCAGGGTGACCCTGAGCGCCCGGTGCTGCCGCCCGAGTCGCTGTTTCTGGGTACCGAACAGTTTTTTGCGCGGGCCAACGACCATGCGCAGCTGGCGATTCGCCCGAACGGCAATCCGGAAGACTTTGCCAACATTGGCGTATTGCCTATCTTGTCTGTCGAGCGCGGCACCGAGGAGCCCCTGGCGCGCCTGAAAACCCATGCCCGCAACACACAGCACCGCATCCTGGTGCTGGCCGAGAGCGATGGCCGCCGTGAAAGCCTGCTGGACTTTTTGCGCGCTTCGCAATTCAACCCGCCAGCATTTGATTCACTGGCCGAATTTGTGGCCAGCACCGAGCCGATTGGCATCGCGACTGCCGGATTGACTATCGGCTTTGCGTGGCTGGAAGCGGGCATCGACCTGGTCACAGAAACCGAGCTGTTCGCCGCCGGTCCGACCACGCGCCGCCGCAAGAAGCAGGAACAGGTCAGCGACGTCGAGGCGCTGATCAAGGACCTGAGCGAACTCAACGTGGGCGACCCGGTGGTGCACAGCGCCCACGGCATCGGCCGCTACCGCGGTCTGGTGCACATGGACATGGGCAACAAGACGGCAGATGGCGAGCCCGAAATGCAGGAATTCCTGCACCTCGAATACGCCGACAAAGCCACACTGTATGTGCCGGTGAGCCAGCTGCAACTGATCAGCCGCTACACCGGAGTCAGTGCGGACGAAGCCCCCCTGCACAAACTGGGCAGCGGCCAGTGGGAAAAAGCCAAGCGCCGCGCCGCCGAGCAGGTACGCGACAGCGCCGCCGAATTGCTCAACATCTACGCGCGCCGGGCCGCGCGCGAAGGCCACGCCTTCCGCTACAGCCCGAACGACTACGAGACTTTTGCCAACGATTTCGGTTTTGAAGAGACCGCCGACCAGAAGGCCGCCATCCACGCCGTCATCCAGGACATGATCAGCCCGCGCCCCATGGACCGGCTGGTGTGCGGCGATGTGGGCTTTGGCAAGACCGAAGTGGCACTGCGTGCCGCCTTTGTTGCCGTCACCGGTGGCAGGCAGGTGGCATTTCTGGCCCCCACCACGCTGCTGGCCGAGCAGCACTTCCAGACCTTGACGGACCGCTTCAGCAAGTGGCCTGTCAAGATTGCCGAGATGAGCCGCTTTCGCAGTGGCAAGGAAATCACGGCGGCGCTCAAGGGTGTGGCCGACGGCACGGTGGACATCGTGGTCGGCACCCACAAGCTGCTGAGCCAGGACACCAAGTTCAAAAACCTGGGCCTGCTCATCATCGACGAGGAACACCGCTTTGGCGTGCGCCACAAGGAGGCGATGAAGGAGCTGCGCGCCGAAGTGGACGTGCTGACCCTCACCGCCACCCCCATCCCCCGTACGCTGGGCATGGCGCTGGAAGGCCTGCGCGATTTGAGCGTGATTGCCACCGCACCGCAGCGCCGTCTGGCCATCAAGACTTTTGTCCGTTCGGAAGGCAATGGCGTGATCCGTGAAGCCGTGCTGCGCGAACTCAAGCGCGGCGGGCAGGTCTACTTCCTGCACAACGAGGTGGAGACCATCGAGAACCGGCGCCAGAAGCTTGAAGATCTGCTGCCCGAGGCGCGCATTGCCGTGGCACACGGCCAGATGCCCGAGCGGCAACTCGAAGCCGTGATGCGCGACTTCATCGCCCAGCGCTACAACCTGCTGCTGTGCTCCACGATTATTGAAACCGGCATTGACGTGCCCACGGCCAACACCATCGTGATGAGCCGCGCCGACAAGTTCGGCCTGGCCCAGCTGCACCAGCTGCGCGGCCGTGTGGGCCGTAGCCACCACCAGGCCTATGCCTACCTGATGGTGCCCGACATCGAAGGCCTGACCAAGCAGGCGCAGCAGCGGCTGGACGCGATACAGCAGATGGAAGAGCTGGGCTCGGGCTTCTACCTGGCCATGCACGATCTGGAAATTCGTGGTGCCGGCGAGGTGCTGGGCGAGAACCAGAGCGGCAACATGCTCGAAGTCGGCTTCCAGCTTTACAACGAGATGCTGTCTGAGGCCGTGCGCTGCCTGAAGGCCGGCATTGAGCCCGATCTCTTGAGCCCGCTCAACGTCACCACCGACATCAACCTGCACGCCCCTGCCCTGCTGCCCGATGACTACTGCGGCGATGTGCACTTGCGCCTGTCGTTCTACAAAAAGCTGGCCACTGCCAAGAACGCCGACCAGGTGGATGCACTGCTGGAAGAAATCGTCGACCGCTTCGGCAAGCTGCCACCGCAGGCACAAACCCTGATCGACGTACACCGCCTGCGCGTACTCAGCCAGCCTTACGGCGTGGTCAAGGTCGATGCGGCGCCGGGTGTGATCACCATCACCTTCAAGAAGAACCCGCCGATCGACCCGATGAAGATCATTCAGCTGATCCAGAAGAACAAGCACATCAAGCTGGCCGGCAACGAGAAGCTGCGCATTGAGCGCGAACTGCCCGAAGAGAAAGACCGCGCCCAGATGGTGCGCGACATTCTCAAGAGCCTGGGCCAACCGGTGGTGGAAGCCACTCCTACAGCTGCTTCATGAACAAAATCGGCCTCTAGCCCCCGAAACCATTGCGCAACCAGCTACAAATTTAATAGCAAACAAGTTATGACCGTCCAAGAACTCTCCCCCGGCCTCGTGGTTCAGAATCTGCCCGCAGCCCGCAAGCTGTCCGACTACAAGCTCATCGCCTTTGACATGGACTCCACCCTGATCAACATCGAGTGTGTGGACGAAATCGCAGATGCCGCCGGGCGCAAGGCCGAAGTGGCCGCCATTACCGAAGCCGCCATGCGCGGCGAAATCACCGACTACAAAGCCAGCCTGCGCGC
>Ga0075156_10000217_pt1 | contig 29626 bp, 25 predicted proteins | sample JI81AbrownDNA_FD_70966 | JGI IMG/M metagenome (GOLD analysis project Ga0075156, IMG submission 70966) | Wastewater effluent complex algal communities from Wisconsin, to seasonally profile nutrient transformation and Carbon sequestration -... | ecosystem: Engineered > WWTP > Effluent > Algae...
CGGGCAATGTCGAGGAGGTGCAGTCGATCGTGCGCTGGGCGAAGGCGAATGCGGTCGCCATCGTCCCGTCCGGCGGCCGCACGGGATTGTCCGGTGGCGCTGTGGCGGCGAACGGCGAACTGGTGGTCAGCCTGGAGCGAATGAACCAGGTGCTCGGGTTCGATGCGATCGACCGCACGCTGACGGTGCAGGCCGGCATCCCGCTGCAACTGGCGCAGGAGGCGGCACGCAGCCATGGCCTGCAGTACCCGGTGGATTTCGCCGCACGCGGCTCCTGCAGCATCGGCGGCAACATCGCGACCAATGCCGGCGGCATCCGCGTGGTCCGCTACGGAAACACCCGCGAATGGATCGCCGGGCTGAAGCTGGTCACCGGCGATGGCGAGCTGCTGGACGTCGGCCGCAGCCTGGTCAAGAACTCCAGCGGCTACGACCTGCGCCACCTAGCGATCGCGTCCGAGGGCACGCTGGGCATCGTGGTCGAGGCCACGCTGAAACTCACCGATCCGCCCCCACCGACCAACGTGATGCTGCTGGCGCTGCCGTCGTTCGATGCGCTGATGCAGGTGTTCGATGCGTTCCGCGCGCGGCTGCCGCTGCAGGCATTCGAATTCCTCACCGACCGCGCGCTGCACCATGTGCTGGCGCACGGCGCGCAGGCCCCATTTGCGGAAACCCATCCGTATTACGTGGTGACCGAATTCGCCAGCGACGAAGGCAGCGAAACCGAAGCCCTCGCTGCGTTCGAGCAGTGCATGGAGGCCGGCCTGGTCAGCGACGGCGTGATCAGCCAGAGCGACGCACAGGCCGCGCAGCTGTGGCGCTTGCGCGAAGGCATCACCGAAAGCCTGGCGAAGCATGTGCCGTACAAGAACGACATATCGGTGCGCCTGTCTGCGATGCCGGCCTTCCTCGCCGAGACGCAGGCGTTGCTGGGCGAGGCCTATCCGCACTTCGACGTGGTCTGGTTCGGCCACATCGGCGACGGCAACCTGCACATCAACGTGCTCAAGCCGGATGACATGGCGCAGACGGACTTCGTCGCCGATTGCGATCGCGTCACCAAGTTGCTGGCCGAACGCCTGCACGCGCATGGCGGCAGCATCTCCGCCGAGCACGGCATCGGCCTGGTCAAGAAGCCCTATCTGTCGAGCACGCGCAGCGCCACGGAGATCGCGACGATGCGCGGGATCAAGGCGGTGCTGGATCCGGCCGGGATCATGAATCCGGGCAAGTTGTTCGACTGATCAGCGGGCGGCAAGACGCGCGTTGAGGCGCTCGCGGATCGCCGGCCATTCCGGCGCGGTGATCGAATACGTGTAGGTGTTGCGCAGCGAGCCGTCCTTGTGTCGCTTGTGCGCGCGCAGGATGCCGTCGCGTTGCGCGCCCAGCCGTTCGATCGCTGCCTGCGAGCGCAGGTTGAGATGGCTGGTGTGGAAGAACACCGACTGCGCGCCAAGCGTATCGAAGGCGTGGCCGAGCATCAGCCGCTTGTTGGCGGTGTTGACGTGGCTACGCCACACCGACGCGGCGTGGAAGGTGTAGCCGATCGCCAGCGTGGGCACGCTCATGTCGATGTCGTAGAAGCGCGTGCTGCCGACCACGCGCTCATCGCTGACGATGGCGAACGGCAGCTCGCGGCCGGCGTCGCGCATCGCCAGGGCATGCTCGACCCACGCCGGGATGCCCTCCCGGCCCGGCACGTTGACGTAGTTGAGCGCACCGATGTCGCCATCGTCCACCGCGTCCTGCAGCGGCGCGATGTGCTCCCGCGCCAGCGGCGCCAGGCGGATGCCGTGGCCGGCGAGGGTGACGGAGGCAAGGGTGGAATTCATGTGCTTTGGCTCGTCATTCCCGCAACGGCGGGCATCGTTTCGCAGCCGCACGGCTGTGTATCCAGCGTCTGACTTGTTTGGATGCAACCGCTGGATCCCCGCCTTCGCGGGGATGACAGCAGCGGCCTTGCTCAGTCCGCGCGTCCGGCGAACTCGCCGGTCGCCGTGTTGACCCACACCTTCTCACCGTTGCCGATGTACTCCGGCACCATGATCTCGATGCCGGTGCTCAGGCGCGCGGGCTTCGGGCGCTTGGTCGCGGTGCCGCCCTTGAGTTCCGGCGGCGTCTCGACCACTTCGATCGCCACGCTGGCCGGCAACTGGATGGCCACCGGCAGGTCGTCGATGATCTGCACGTAGCAGCCGGTCAGGTCGTCGACGATGTAGCCGGCGGCGTCGCCGACCACCTCGGCATCCAGCGTGTAGGGCGTGTAGTCCTCGTCGTCCAGGAACACGAACGCGTCGCCGTCCTTGTACGAATAGGTGACCTGCCGGCGCGAGAGCTCGACGTCCTTCAACTCGTCGTCGCCGCCCACGCTGATGTCCAGCTTGGTGCCGCCCGGCACGCTGTACATGGTGAAGCGGAACTTGACGTTGCCGCCGCGGCCCTGCGGGCTGCTGCGCTCGATGTCGCGGATCTGGTAGACGCTGCCGTTGTGTTCGACGACGTTACCCTTCTTGATGTCGTAAGCCTTCATGGGATGTCTTCTATCGGGAGGTTTGGAGGGCGCGGTAGATGCGCTCGTTGAAATACCAGGTGAGCAGGCCCCAGCACAGGCCGCCGATCGCGCACAGCGGCAGGGCGACGGCGAGCAGCAGCGGGAACCTGGGATGCGCAGCGCCGAACTGGACCAGCATCATGATGGCGAGGAAGGCGAACATCAGCCCGCCCCAGAACGCCACGCCTTTCAGCAGCACGAAACGCCACATGCCGCGCGCGCGGATCGCCGGCCATTTCTGCGCGACCCAGCGCTCCGCGCGCGAACCGTAATCGGTCACTTCGGCGCCAGGCGGGTGGCGCCGTCCAGGCGGATGGTCTCGCCGTTGAGGTAGGTGTTGCCGAGGATGTACCCGACCAGGTCGGCGAATTCTTCCGGCTTGCCCAGCCGCGACGGGAACGGGATCGAGGCCGCCAGCGACTGCTGCACGTCGTCCGGCATGCCATCGACCATCGGCGTCCAGAAGATGCCGGGTGCGACCGTCATCACGCGGATGCCGAAACGGGCCAGTTCGCGCGCCATCGGCAGGGTCATGCCGACCACGCCACCCTTGGATGCCGAATACGCGGCCTGGCCGATCTGGCCTTCGTACGCCGCAACCGACGCGGTGTTGACGATCACGCCACGCTCGCCGTCGACACCCGCTTCGTTGCCCTGCATGCGTTCGGCGCAGGCCTTGGCCACGTTGAAGCTGCCGACCAGGTTGACCATCACCGTGGCCTGGAACTGCGACAGCTTCATCGCGCCATCGCGGCCCAGCACGCGGCCGGCACCGAGGATGCCGGCGCAGTTGATCGCGACGTTCAGGCCACCCAGGAAGTCCCTGGCGGCGTCGACGTTGGCAATGACGCCGGCTTCGTCGGTGACGTCGGTGCGGAAGTAGCGCGCGTTCGCTTCGCCCAGTTCGGCCACTGCGGCCGCGCCCTTGTCGTCGTTGACGTCGAACAGCGCGACCTTGCCGCCGTGCGCGACCAGGTGCCGTGCCACCGCGAAGCCGAGGCCGGAGACGCCGCCGGTGATGACGGCACGGGCGTTGGAGAGTTGCATGGGGAGTTCCTGCGGGCGGAAACCCGCGATTTTACCGAAACAGCGGGGAGCGACGGGATGGGCGCCGGGCTGCGAAGCGTGCGCCATGGGTGAGGGCGCGCCGGATCGCGCGGCATCGCCGCGCGGCGTGCGCGAACGCCCGGCACGCTGTGCCGGGCAGGGTCGGCTTGCCGAGCGCACGCCGGCGATATCGAACAGGCCGTTCGCATCGAGGCGCGAGCAGCCCCCAAGCGCCCATCCGGTCGCGGGCTATCCCGAAGCCAGGTCCAGCAGATAGAACGTATTGCAACCACCATGGCCGGTCGCACCCATCGGCCCGTCGATCCGGCGGAAACCGCTGCGTTCGTACAGCCGCATCGCCGCATCCATGCCGGTCAGGGTTTCCAGGTAGCACTGGTGGAATCCCGCATCCCGCGCGGCCTGCAGGCAGCGCGCCATCATCGCCGCGCCGGCGCCGATCCCGCGCGCCTCCGGAAGGAAATACATCTTGCGCAGCTCGCAGGTCTCGCCGCTATCGCCGGCCAGCGGCGCCACCCCGGCACCGCCGAGGATGCGGCCCTCGCGTTCGACCACGAAGTACGCATGCCGCGGTTCGGCGTAGGCACGCGACATCCAGTCCACCTCCGGGTCGCTGATCGCGAAGCCGCAACCGGTCGCGCCGAATTCCGGCATCACCGTGCGGATGATCGCGGCCATCGCGGCGTCGTCATCCGCTGTGATCGGGCGTATCGAGGTGCCTGCGTGGAGCGCCATTTTCAGTCCTGTTGCGCGATGACGCGCTTGGCGAATTCGCCCGGCAACAACCCGGGCGCGAACAGGAACCCCTGGCCAACCTTGACCCCAAGACGGATCAGGAAGTCGCGCTGGGATTCGGTTTCGATGCCCTCGGCGACCAGGCCCAGGCCCAGGCTGCTGGCGATGCCGGCGACGGCCTGGCAGATCGCCACGTCGGACGGTTTGCCCGGCACGCCCTTGATGAAGGTCTGGCTGAGCTTGAGCGCATGGATCGGCAGGCGACGCAGGTAGTTGAGTGCGCTGTAGCCCTCGCCGAAATCGTCGATCGACAACTGCACGCCGAGCCGGCGCAGGCGGTCGAACACCTCGAGCGAATCCGCCGCGTCATCGACCAGCACGCGCTCGGTCAGTTCCAGTTCCAGCGCATGCCCGGGCAGGCCAGCGTCCTGCAGCACGCGTTGCACGCCCTGGCCGAAGTCCTCGGCCAGGAATTGCCGGTAGGACACGTTCACCGCGACCCGCTGGATCGGCAGGTCCTGTTCGCGCCAGCGGCGCATCTGCGCACAGGCTTCCTGCAGCACCCATTGGCCGATGCGGATGATGTCGCCGGTGGTCTCCGCCAGCTCGATGAAGCGGTCCGGGCGCATTTCCCCGAGTTGCGGGTTGCGCCAGCGCACCAGCGCCTCTGCATAGAGGATGCGGCCGGTGCGCAGGTCGACCTGCGGCTGGTAGACCAGGTGGAACTCGCCCTTGTCTAGCGCGCGGCGCAGCTGGGTCTCGGTCTGCAGCCGCTCGTGCTGCCGGCTGGCCAGCTCCGGCGAGAACGACTGGAAGCCGTTGCGCTGCCGGCGCTTGCTGTCGTACATCGCCACGTCGGCGCTCTGGATCAGCTGGTTCGGGGTCTCGCCATCGTCCGGCGCGCGGGCGATGCCGATGCTGGTGGTGACGTTGAACTCGTCCTTGCCCAACCGGAACGGTTCGCCGAAGGCCTGCTGGATCTGCTTCGCCAACCGTTGCGGGCGTTCGTGGTCGTCGTCGGCGCGGCAGGCCACCAGGAACTCGTCGCCGCCGAAACGCGCGATCAGGCCCTCGCTACCGACCGCGCCGGCGATGCGTTGCGCGGCATCGACCAGCAGGGTGTCGCCGGCGTTGTGGCCAAGCACGTCGTTGACGATCTTGAAGCGATCCAGGTCGATGTACAGCAGGCACAGGCCGGACCGCCCCGGGTTGCGCATGCGCAGGGTGATCTGTTCCAGGATCGCGTCGCGGTTCATCAGGCCGGTGAGGGCATCGGTCTGCGCCTGCAGGCGCAACGCATGTTCGGCGTGCTTGCGCTCGGTGATGTCCTGCAGGGTCCCGCTGAGGCGGTCGCTGCCGGGATCGTGCGGGTCGGGTTCGCCGATCATGCGGACCCAGAACGGACTGCCGTCGGCCTGCGCGCCCTGCAGTTCCAGCTCGAAGCCGGTGCCGTCGCAGATCGATTCCAGGGTGCGGCGCAGGCGCTCGCGGTCGTCCTCGCGCAGGCAGGCCAGCACCTGCTCCATGGCGTCGAGGGCCTGTGCCGCGCCCAGGATCCGGCTGGCCTCGCGGGTCAGGTACAAGGCGCCGCTGGCGCGGTCCCATTGCCAGCCACCGATCTGCGCCAGTTCCTGCACGCGGTCGAACAGCGCCTTGTCGCGTTGCAACTCGGTGATGTCGCTGCTCAGGGTGAGCACCATGTCCGCCTGGTCGGCACCCGGCGCGAACTGCGGTACCGCCGTCACCGACAACCACAGCAGGCGCTGCGTGCTGCGCCGGAACAGGCCGAGCACCTGGCTGCTGACCGCCTGCCCGGTGGCCAGCGCCCGCGAGGCCGGATGCGCCTCGAACGGAAGGAAGCGACCGTCCTCATCGACCACCAGCCAGTCGTTCCAGTCCGGCTCGACGTGGATGGACTCGTCGCCGCCGATGCCGTAGATCCGGCTGGCGGCGGCGTTCATGTAATGCACGCGGCCCTGCCGGTCCTGCAGGGTGATCGCCTTGTCGATGCCCTCGATCAGGCTGTTGTAGCGGACCTCGGCGTCGTGGCGCGCGCTGAGGTCGCGGGCCACCGCCACCATCGCGTCCTGGCCGTCATAGAGCAGGTTGGCCGAATGCACCTCCACCGGGAAGCGGGTGCCGTCGGCGCGCATGTTGGTGACCTCGATGACGTAGGTCTCGCCGCGGTCGAGCGTCTCCAGCACCGGCACCAGGTGGTCGCGCGGCAGGTCCGGGTTCAGCACTTCGATCGGCTGGCCGATGATGTCCTCGCGCGGCCGGTTGTAGGCGCGCATGCCGGCCTTGTTGAGGTCGAGCACGGTGCCGTCGCGGGCGAGCACGCTGACCGGGTCCGGCACCGCATCGAACAGGGCGCGGTAGCGCAGGTTGCCGGCCTCGATTGCCGCCTGCGCGCCGTCCAGCGCGTCGCCCGCGCGCAGGAGCAGGGCATGCAGCGCGGGCGAGATGCCTGGGCCTGCGGCGGCAGCGCGCAGGGCCTGCGCGAGTGCATCGGTGCTGGTCGATGCCATGTCCGATGGGGCGGGAAGCGGCGGCACGGACGGCGCGTTCATCCGGCGCCCAGGGCCTTGCCGACCTTGCTGCCGGTGTCGCGTCCCAGCAGGCCGGCCAGCCAGCGGCCGGTCTCGGCCAGCAGCGGGAGGTCGATGCCGGTGCGGATGCCTAAACCGTGGAGCATGTAGACCACGTCCTCGCTGGCCACGTTGCCGCTGGCGCCCTTGGCGTAGGGGCAGCCGCCGGCGCCGGACACCGCGCTGTCCACCACCGCCACGCCTTCCTCCAGGCAGGCCAGCACGTTGGCCAGCGCCTGTCCGTAGGTGTCGTGGAAATGGATCGCCAGCGCCGCCATCGGCACCTCGGCGGCGACCGCTTTCAGCATCGCGCGCGCCTTCGCCGGCGTGCCGACGCCGATGGTGTCGCCCAGCGAGACCTCGTAGCAGCCCATCGCGTGCAGGTCGCGGGCGACGCGCACCACGTCGGCCAGCGGCACCTCGCCCTGGTAGGGGCAGCCGAGCACGGTGGAGACGTAGCCGCGCACGCGCACGCCATCCGCGTTCGCGCGTTCCAGGACCGGGCGGAAGCGCTCCAGCGACTGCGCCACGGTGGCATTGGTGTTCCTGAGGTTGAAGGCCTCGGAGGCCGCGGTGAACACCGCGACTTCGGCCGCGCCGGCCGCGCGCGCGCGTTCGTAGCCCTGTTCGTTCGGCACCAGCACCGGATAGGAAATCCCCGGCGCGCGGGTGATGCCGGCCAGTACTTCGGCGGCATCGGCCATCTGCGGCACCCATTTCGGGCTGACGAAAGCGGTGGCCTCGATGCTGCGCAGGCCGGTGCGCGACAGCCGGTCGATCAGTTCGATCTTGGCCGTCGTGCCGATATCGACCGACTCGTTCTGCAGGCCATCGCGCGGACCGACCTCGACGATGCGGACCTCGGCAGGAAACGTCATGTCAGTTGCCATCGGTTGCGGGTGGCGTGGGCTGGGCCGAGGCCGCATCGACAGGGACGCGCCGCAGCACCATCAGCGGCTCGCGCACGAACAATGCGGGGTATCTGCGCAGCAACTTCGCGATGCGGTCGGGATTGCCCGCGATGAAATTGTTGTACGTCGGCTCCTTCGTCTTCAGGCCCTTGGTGTCGGGTCGCATGCTGTACCCGTCGATCTTCTTCGCCTTGATGGCGGCGGCGATCCACGCGTGGTCGGCGTCGTACAGGCGCATCGTGTCGCCATCGCGTTCGTAGCGCAGCAGCGCTGCGCCGCAGCGCGTGTTGCCCGGGCCGACGCAGTCCGGCTTGCCGGAGTCGTTGTGCAGCTGCAGGTACTGGCCAGCGCGGGTGTCGATCAAGGTCAGGCGGATCGGCTTGGTTTCGCCCTTGGTGGTCGCGCTCCGGCAGTCGGGCGCGATCTCCACCACGCCTTGCGGTTTCATCGGGTCGTCGGCGGTGCCGACCGGTTCCCAGCGGCCGGGCCAGGCCGGATCGCAGTCGGTGGTGGTGCCGGTGGGCAGGGACTCGAAGACAGTCGTCGAACAGCCGCCCAAGCACAGCGACAGGAGCAGCAGGGCCAGGCGCGCGGTTCGTTGCATCGTCATTGCTCCAGCGTGGCCAGCACGGCATCGCCGTCGACGAAGTCGCCGGCCTGCGCGCGCAACTCGGCCATCACGCCATCGCGCGGGGCCTTGAGCGCCAGTTCCATCTTCATCGCCTCGATCACCAGCACCACGTCCCCCGCGGCGACCGGGTCGCCCGGCTGCTTCTGCACCACCACCACGCGGCCCGGCATCGGTGCGCGGATGCGGTGTTCGGCGCTGCCCGCATCGCCAGCCGCGCGACGATACACCGCCTCGGCGTGCAGGCGCAGGCGTTGCCGGCCATCGTGGACCAGCACGTCGTCGCCTTCCTGCATCGCATGGAACCGGCGCATCCCGCCGTCGATGCGTGCGCTCAGGGCGTCGCCGTCGAAACGGGCGCCGGACACCGCGTGCGATCCGCCATCGACTTCGATCGTGTAGTCGCCGCCATGGCCCCGCGCGACCAGTTCGATCCGCGCCGCGCCATCGACGAATGCCAGCCGTCGGCTGCCGCCATGGCCCAGCCGCCAGCCATCGGCGATGGCCCATGGCGAACCCGGGTCGTGGCTGCCTGCTGCTGCCGCGCGCGCCTTCGCTTCCTGCGCCAGCAAGCGGGTGGCCGCCGCGGCGATCAGCAGGGTGCGGTCGGTCTGCGCAGGCGACAGGAATTCGTCGAGGTGGCGATCCAGGTAGCCGGTGTCGATGCTGCCCTCGACCACCGCGGGATGCCGCACCAGCCGCTCGAGGAACGCGATGTTGGACTTGGGGCCGGTGATGTCGCAGGCCGCCAGCGCCTCGCGCAAGCGGGCCAGCGCGCGCGGGCGATCCTCGTCCCAGACGATCAGCTTGGCGATCATCGGGTCGTAGAAGATCGTGACGGTGTCGCCTTCGACCACGCCGGAGTCGATCCGCACATGGCGCGAGGCGGCCGGCAGCCGCAACGTCTGCAACGTGCCGGAGCCGGGCAGGAAGCCGGCATCCGGATCCTCCGCGTACAACCGCACTTCGATGGCGTGGCCGTGCTGCCGGATCTGTTCCTGCGCCAGCGGCAGTTGTTCGCCGGCGGCGATGCGCAACTGCCATTCCACCAAATCCAGCCCGGTGACTTCCTCGGTGACCGGATGCTCGACCTGCAGGCGGGTGTTGATTTCCATGAAGTAGAAACCGCCATCGGCACCGACGATGAATTCCACCGTGCCGGCATTCGCGTAATCGATCGCGTGCGCGGCCTGCACGGCGGCGGCACCCATGCGTGCACGCAGTTCCGGGGTGAGGAAGACCGAAGGCGATTCCTCCAGCACCTTCTGGTAGCGACGCTGCGCCGAGCATTCGCGCTCGTTGAGGTGGATCGCCCCGCCGTGCGAATCGCCGAACACCTGGATCTCGATGTGCCGCGGATGCTCGATGTAGCGCTCCAGCAGCACGCGGTCGCGACCGAAGGCGTTGCGCGCCTCGCGCTGGCAGCTTTCCAGGTTCGCCAGGAACTCGTCGCGCGTGCGGACGATGCGCATGCCCTTGCCGCCGCCGCCGTGCGCGGCCTTGATCATCAGCGGGTAGCCGATCTTGTCGGCCTCGCGCTGGAGCAGGTCGGGCGACTGGTCTTCGCCGGTGTAACCCGGTACGACCGGCACGCCGGCCGCGGCCATCAGGTCCTTGGCCCCCGCCTTGCTGCCCATCTTGCGCATCGACGCGCCGGACGGGCCGATGAAGGCGATCCCGGCGGCGAGCACTGCGTCGGCGAAGTCGGCGTTCTCGGACAGGAACCCGTAACCGGGATGGATCGCCTGCGCACCGGTCTGCTTCGCGACCTCGATGATCGCGTCGCCGCGCAGGTAGCTGTCCTGCGGGCGCGCGCCGCCGATGTGGTGCGCTTCGTCGGCCAGGCGCACGTGCTGTGCATCGGCATCGGCATCGGAGAACACCGCGACGGTGCGGATGCCGAGCCTGCGCGCGGTGCGGATCACCCGGCAGGCGATCTCGCCCCGATTGGCGATGAGGATGGTGTCGAACATCAGTCTTGCACCCAGTGCGGCTTGCGCTTGTCGAGGAAGGCGGACAGGCCTTCCTGGCCCTCCGGCGATACCCGCAGGCGGGCGATCAGGCTGGCATTGTCGGCGTCGTGCCTTGCGCCATCGGCATGCGCGCAGACATCGCGGACCAGCTTCTTCGCATTGGCGCTGGCGATCGGGCCGGCTTTCAGCAACAGATCGATTTGCCGCTGCACGGCGGTGTCCAGCGCGGTCGGGTTGACCACGTCGTGCACCAAGCCGATGCGCAGGGCTTCATCCGTGTCGAAGATTTCCGCCGTCGCGAAATAGCGCCGTGCATTGCGTGCGCCGATGGCGGCGATGACATACGGCGAGATCACCGCCGGCAGCAACCCGAGCCTGCTTTCGGTCAGGCCGAATTTCGCGCCACGCGCGGCGATGGCGATGTCGCAGCAGGCCACCAGGCCCACGCCGCCACCGAAGGCGGAGCCCTGCACGGCGGCGATGGTCGGCTTCGGCAATTCGTCCAGCGTGCGCATCAGGCGGGCGAGGGCGAGCGAATCGGTGCGGTTCTCGGTCTCGCTGGCGGCGGCCATGCCGCGCATCCAGTGGAGGTCGGCGCCGGCGGAGAACGATGCGCCTTCGGCCTCCAGCACCAGCACCCGGATCGCGGCGTCGGCGGCGACCTCATCCAGCGCTGCCGTGAGGCCGGCGATCAGCGCGGCATCGAAGGCGTTGTGGACCTCGGCGCGGGTCATCCGCAGGCGGGCGACGGGGCCGTCGCGGTGCAGTTGCAAGGGGTCGCTCATGCGGGTCCGGCAGGCCTGGCGCGGGTGAATGCGCATGATAACCGGCGGCGCGCGCCAGTCCGCCGGGCAGGGTGCAATGCTACAATGCGAACAATTCCCATTTGGCTTAAGCGCGCCCGCGACCGATGACCCTGACCGAACTCGCCAGGCGCACGCCGGCCATCGTCGACGCCGTCGAAGATCGCACGCCGAACGACCCGATCGCGCGTCGTTTGCGCGAGCTGGGTTTCGTCGCCGGCGAGCAGGTGGTGGTGGTCGCGGCCGGTCCGCTCGGCGCGGAACCGTTGCTGGTGCAGGTCGGCTTCACCAGGTTCGCCCTGCGCCGCGTCGAGGCCGCGCGGGTGCGCCTGCGCAGCAATGGGGCAGGCGCATGAACGCCGCTGTCGCAGCGCCACGCATCGCCCTCGTCGGCAATCCGAACTGCGGCAAGACCGCGTTGTTCAACCTGCTCACCGGCAGTCGCCAGAAGGTCGCCAACTACGCCGGCGTGACCGTGGAGCGCAAGGAAGGGCGTTTGCATGCGCCGTCCGGCAAGCACTACGCCGTGCTCGATTTGCCGGGTGCCTACAGCCTGAATGCCGCCAGCCTGGACGAGGCGGTGACGCGCGACCTCATTCGCGGCTTCTATCCCGGCGAAGCTGCACCGGACCTGCTGGTCTGCGTGGTCGACGCCACCAACCTGCGCCTGCACCTGCGCTTCGTGCTGGAGCTGCGCGCGCTGGGCAAGCCCATGCTGGTCGCGCTGAACATGGCCGATGCGGCGAAGAAACGCGGCATCGACATCGACGTGGCCGCGTTGCAGCGCGAACTGGGCGTGCCGGTGGTCGAAACCGTGGCCGTGCGTCGCGGCGGCGCCGACCGCCTGCTCGCCACGCTCGATGCGGTGGTCGCGCATCCGCATGCCGTCGCGGATGCGTTGCCGGAAGGCACCGACGTGCACGCCGAAACCCGCCGGCTGCTGGCGGCGACGGTGCGCATGCCGGAGCGCACGGCGAAGATCGACGACGCGCTCGACCGCTGGCTGCTGCATCCGGTGTTCGGTTTGTCGACGCTCGCGGTGGTGATGTTCCTGATCTTCCAGGCGGTCTATGCCTGGGCCACCCCAGTGATGGATCTGATCGAAGCCGGCACCACGGCGTTGGGCGCATGGGCCGGGACGATGCTGCCGGCAGGACCGCTCAACAGCCTGGTGGTGGAAGGCATCATCGCCGGGTTGGGCGGGGTGATCGTGTTCCTGCCGCAGATCCTGGTGCTGTTCGCCTTCATCCTCGCCTTGGAGGAATCCGGCTACCTGCCGCGCGCGGCGTTCCTGCTGGATCGGATGATGGCCGGCGCCGGCCTGTCCGGGCGCAGCTTCATCCCGCTGCTTTCGAGTTTCGCCTGCGCGATCCCCGGGATCATGGCCACCCGCAGCATCCAGGATCCGCGCGACCGCCTGGCCACGATCCTGGTCGCGCCGCTGATGACCTGCTCGGCGCGCCTGCCGGTGTATGCCCTGTTGATCGGCGCCTTCATCCCGTCGCGCGAGGTCTGGGCCGGCATCAACCTGCAGGGCCTGGTGCTGTTCGCGCTCTACATGGCCGGGATCTTCAGCGCGCTGGCGGTGTCGTGGGTGATGAAGAAGTGGCGCCGCGACAAAGGCGAGCACCCGCTGATGCTGGAACTGCCCTCGTACCGCCTGCCGAATCCGCGCGACGTCCTCATCGGCCTGTGGGAACGCGCGCTGATCTTCCTCAGGCGCGTGGGCGGGATCATCTTCGCGCTGACCGTGCTGCTGTGGGTCCTGCTGAGCTTCCCGGCCGCGCCGGTGGACGCCACGATGCCGGCGATCGACTACAGCTTCGCCGGCCGCATCGGCCATGCGATGACCGCGGTGTTCGCGCCGCTGGGCTTCAACTGGCAGATCTGCATCGCGCTGATCCCGGGGCTGGCGGCGCGCGAAGTCGCGGTGTCCTCATTGGCCACGGTCTACGCGCTGTCCGCTGTCGACGACGAGGCCGCCGCGCAGGCCTTGACCCCGCTGATCACCAATGGCTGGTCGCTGGCCACCGGTCTCTCGCTGCTGGTGTGGTTCATCTACGCGCCGCAATGCCTGGCCACGTGGGCGGCGATCAAGCGCGAGACCGGGTCTTGGAAGACCATGGCGATGGCCGCCGGTTACCTGTTCGCGCTGGCGTACCTGGCCTCGTTCGCGACCTACCACGTCGCGGTGGCGCTGGGCGGAGGTTGAGCGATGGCATCGGGCCTGTACGCGCAATACGCGGTGATCGTGCTGGTCGTGATGGCGAGCGTGCTGATCGTGATGCGCTCGCAGTTCCCGGCGGCCACCCGCAAGCTGCGCATCGCCATGGCGTTGCCGTTGCTGCGCGAAGGCACGCCTGCCTGGATGAAAGAACTTGGTCGGCGCATCGCGCCGAAGCCGCGTGGTGGGGTGAACGCCTGCGGCGGTTGCGACAACTGCGACTAGCGGCGGCTGCCGGCGTGCGCCGGGCGAATGCCAATGGATCCTAGTGCCTCAGGCGGCGCTTGCCGGGCGAGGCGGTCACGGCTTCCACGCTGACTTCGAAGCTGCGCGATTCGCCGGGGAAGACCGCGCCCACGCCGGCCACGTGGCGGCCGATTTCCTCGCCGCGTTCATTGCGGATGACGACGACCATGGAATATTCGAATGCGCCGTCATCCGGCGCACTCACCGTGCCTTCGACCTTCAGCGGCACGAAGCGCTGGGTGGCGTCGCTGGCCGGGGCATCGAATTTCAGATGCCCGCGGCACGCCGGGCAGACCGACGAGCTTTCCAGGATCGTGGCCTTGCAATGGGGGCAGGTGCGGGTCGCACCTGTCGTGCCCGGGCGAACGGCGCTCATGCGGCGCCGGCGCTCTCCGTCTTCTCGGTCTTGGCAGTCGACTTGCCGTCCTTGTCCCAACCGCATTCGACGTGGCCGCGGATGCGCGAGCCCGCCGCGACAGTCAGGGTGCCGGCCTTGAGGTCGCCGTTGATCACGCCGCTCTGCTGCAGTTCGACCTGCTGGGCGGAATGGATGTTGCCGTCGAGTTCGCCGGCCAGGGTGACCTTGTTCGCGGCCACGCCGCCGGAGACCTTGGCGCCGGGTTCGATGGTGAGGTTGCCCTGGACCTTGACGTCGCCCTTGAACTTGCCGGCGATGCGGACATGGCCGCTGCCTTCGATCTTGCCTTCGATGGTGAGGTCGGCGGCGATCACCGATTCGCGGGCCGCCGCGCTGTCGACTGCGCGGACCGGCGCCGGTGCGGCAGGTGCGGCGAACGGCTCGGGCGCGGGAGCCGGGCTCGGCGTGGGAGCCGGCGAAGCCAGGTCGAAGCGGGACGGTTCATTGGCCTTGGCGGCCGGGGTGGGATCTTTCCAGATGGCCATCGAACAGGACTCCTCGGGGGCGGGTCATCGAGGCTAGCACCGATTTGCGGCGATTTCCTGCATGAATACGGGAGGTAGATGCTGCAAGGGATTCACCGGATTGCGGTTTTGTGGATCAGGCGCCGGTTTTGCCGCGCATCAGGACCAGCACCAGCAGCACGGCCAGCAATGCACCCTGGACCTGGAATATCCGCCACAGCGCGCCGGTCTGCGTGCGCGCCCGAACCAGCGCGATGCCGCGCTTGCGGGCAAGCAGGACATCGTGGATGGCCTGCGATCCGAACGCATATACCGCGGCGATGCAGGCGAGATAGCGGATTTCGATGCTGTCGCCAACAAGTTGATGGAGGACGAGCAGGGCAAGCCCGTAACCGGTCGCGCCCGCGGCGAGGGACGCGCCCTGGCTGGCGCTGCTGCCACGTTCGCCATCCTTGCGCGCGCCGATCCAGAGCACCGTCGTCATGATGAAAGCGAGGGTGCCATTGGCGCCGGCCGCGAATGCCACCACGCCGCACGCCAAGCCACCAGCCGTCATCAACAGGACCCAGTCCCATTGCATGCGCGAATGGTTGTAGTCGCGGAAACGAATGAGGCCCAGCACGACGACCGCATAGGCGAGCCAGAGGCCATACGGCCAGGCGAACAAGGTCGCCCAACGGGTCGGGGACTCGGCATCGAACCCGGTCTTTTCGTCGAGCATGCTGACGGCGATGCCGATGGCGGATGCCCAGAGGGCCAGGCGTACGGCCATCACCGACAGGCGCTGCCAACGCAGGGCGCGGCGATCCGTTGCGCGTTCCCAGAATCGCCGTGACGGCGGGTCGAGACGCGTCGAGGCCGACACGGGGTCCGCCGCCTGCAGCGCCTGCAGGAGTGCGCCGGTCCGCCCCGGCAGTCCCGGGCACGCGATCAGGCAGAGTCGACGCCACCACGAAAACGGCTGGAGCAGTTCCCGGGCGATGCCCTGGTCGGCCCAGGTCGCATCCGGACCGGCATGCGTGCGCAACACGCGCTCGAAATCCGCTGCATCGCCGAAGCGCTGCTGGATGGCGTCGAGTCGGTGGTGCAGCCAGCTGTCGGTGCCGGAGACCGTGTCCATCCCGAAGAATCGGGTGACGGTGTCGAAATGGCGCGCGGCGGCCTGCGCATCGAGCGTCTCCAGCATATCGACCACGGACGCCTGCAGGGCACGCTTTCGATCCAGGGCATACAGGTCATCGTGCGCCTGCAGCCAGGTTTCCACCGCCTGCGGCGTTTCGCTGCGCAGCCGCGTGCCCAGGTCGTGGGCAAACGCTTCTGCATCGAAGAAGTCCGACACGCGCAGGTCGATGCCGTCGCTTGCGGGATCACCGGGTTCGCGCGGGATCGTGGCGACGTCCAAGGGCGCAAGCAGCATGCCGACGGAGGCGTTGCCTGCGGCGGGATCGGCCACGCCATCATCGGCATCCGGTTCCACGGCGATGCCGTCGTCATCCTCGTCTTCGTCCTCCCATCCCTGCTCGCGCCAACGCAGTTGCTCCAGGCAGGCCTGGTAGGCCTCGTGCACGCGCTGGAAGCCGGTGGGGTCCTCGTCCGGGCGGTGCGTGCGCAGCAGCTTCGCGTATGCGCGCTTGACCTGGGCGAGGTCGGCCTTGCGATCCAGGCCGAGGATGTTGAAAGGCGACATCGGTCAGTCGAAGCCCCGCGCCTCGATCTGGTCGAGCGCGCGCGACAGTTCGCCGCGTTCGCGTTCGATGCGGGCGCGATCCTGCGATTCGAGCACGCCGGTGAAGCGTGCCAGCCAGTCCTGCAGCAGGCTCCGCTGGTCCAGGCGTTCCTCGTACAGGCGCTCGATGCGGGCGATGGTGGCCAGGTTGGCCTGGTCCTCGCGCGGGTGCATCTTGAGCGCCGACAGCGATGCAAGGCGTTCGCGGATCCCGGCCTCGTCGAGTACGCCGGGGTTGTCCTGCAGGATCAGCTCGCGCTTCTCGCCGGTGCCCAGCGTGGTCGATTCCACCTGCAGCACGCCATTGATGTCGTAGGTGAAGCGCACCTCGATCGCCGCCTGGTTCTTCTGCATCTTCGGTGCCAGGCGGATGTCCAGGGTGCCCAGCAGCACGTTGTTGGCCACCCGCGGGCTTTCGCCCTGGAAGATCTCCAGCTTGATCTCGCGCTGGCCATCGTGCATCGCGCAGAACTGCTCCGAACGACTGACCGGCACCGTGGCATTGCGCTCGATGATCGGCGAGAAATGCCCGCTGCTGACCCGCCCGTGTTCGTCCTCGCGCGCGGTCGCGATGCCCAACGTGTACGGGCACACGTCGGTCATGACCACTTCTTCCAGCGCCTGGTCGCGCGCCTTCATGCCCGCCGCCACGCTGGCGCCCAGGGCGATGGCCTGGTCCGGATGCACATGGCGCAGCGGCAGCCTGCCAAGCATGCGCGAGACGAGCTTGGTGAAGACCGGCATCCGCGAGGCGCCGCCGACCATCACCACTTCGCTGAGATCGCCCGGCGACAGCTTCGCATCGCGCAATGCGCGTTCGATCGGTGCGCGCACGCGTTGCAGCAACGGTTCTGCAAGACGCTGGAAGCCGACGTCATCGATCCGCCACTCGCGCGCGGTCCCGCCCGACGCCACGTTCACCACCGCCTCGGTTGCCGACGAGAGCTGCTTCTTGGCCACTTCCAGTCGCGACAGCAGCAGGGCGAGCTCGTTTGGCGGCAAGGCGCGCCGGTTGATGCCGAGCTCCCTGCAACAGGCGTCGGCCATCACGTCCAGGAAATCCTCGCCGCCGAGGTGGTTGTCGCCCGCACTGGCGTGCACCTGCATGACCCCGTCGAAGATCTCGAGGATCGAGACGTCGAACGTGCCACCGCCGAGGTCGAGCACGATGAAGGTCGACCCATCGATGCGTTCCTGCAACCCGTAGGCGAGTGCCGCCGCGGTGGGTTCGTTGACCAGCCGCTCGACCTTGATGCCGGCCAGCTCGCCGGCGGCACGCGTGGCCTTGCGTTGCGCGTCGCCAAAATAGGCCGGGACGCTGATCACCGCCTCGCGGACCTTTTCGCCAAGGGCGGCCTCGGCATCCGCCAACAGGGAGCGCAGGACCAGCGCCGACAATTCCTCGGGACGGAATTCGCGCTTGCCCAGTCGGGTGCTGCGGTTGGATCCCATCCAGCGCTTGAACGCGGCCACGCTGGCCTGCGGATGCGTGATGAGCCGGTCGCGCGCGGATTGGCCCACCAGGATGCCGCCGTCTTCGCCGATGCTCACCACCGATGGTGTCAGCAGGTCGCCGAGCGCGTTCGGGAACAGGCGGGGTGCGTTGCCTTCGAAACAGCCGATGAGGGAGTGGGTGGTGCCCAGGTCGATGCCGACGATCATCCTTGAATCCGATTCCCTGGTGGTTACATGCGGAACACGCCGAAGCGGGTGCGATCCTCGATGGGTGCATTGAGCGATGCCGACAGCCCCAGTCCCAGCACGCGGCGGGTGTCTGCGGGATCGATGATGCCGTCATCCCAGAGCCGCGCGCTGGCGTAGTAGGGGTTGCCCTGGGTTTCGTACTGCTCGCGGATCGGTGCCTTGAATGCGTCTTCTTCCTCGGCGCTCCAACGTCCACCCTTGAGTTCGATGCCGTCGCGCTTCACGGTCGCCAGCACGCTGGCCGCCTGTTCGCCGCCCATCACGCTGATGCGCGCGTTCGGCCACATCCACAGGAAGCGCGCGCCGTAGGCGCGGCCGCACATGGCGTAGTTGCCGGCACCGAAGCTGCCGCCGATCACCACGGTGAACTTGGGCACGTGGCTGCACGCCACCGCGGTCACCATCTTCGCGCCGTCCTTGGCGATGCCGGCCTGTTCGTACTTCTTGCCGACCATGAAGCCGGTGATGTTCTGCAGGAACACCAGCGGGATGCCGCGCTGGTTGCACAGCTCGATGAAGTGCGCGCCCTTCAGCGCCGATTCCGCGAACAGGATGCCGTTGTTGGCGACGATGCCGACCGGATAGCCGTGCAGGTGGGCGAAGCCGGTCACCAGGGTCTTGCCGTAGCGCGCCTTGAACTCCTGGAACTCGCTGCCGTCGACGATGCGCGCGATCACCTCGCGGATGTCGAAGGGCCGGCGCGCGTCCTTCGGCACGATCCCGTACAGCTCGTCCGCTGCGAACAAGGGGTCGCGCGAAGCCACCGCCGCCACCGGCAGCACCTTCCGGCGATTCAACGTGCCGACGATGGCGCGTGCGATCTCCAGCGCGTGGCGGTCGTCCTCGGCGAAATGGTCGGCCACGCCGGACATGCTGGTGTGCACGTCGGCACCGCCCAGGGTTTCGGCATCGACCACTTCGCCGGTGGCCGCCTTCACCAGCGGTGGGCCACCCAGGAAGATCGTGCCCTGTTCCTTGACGATGATCGATTCGTCGCACATCGCCGGCACGTAGGCACCGCCGGCGGTGCACGAGCCCATCACCACGGCGATCTGCGGGATGTTCTCCGCGCTCATCCGCGCCTGGTTGTAGAAGATCCGGCCGAAGTGTTCCTTGTCCGGGAACACCTCGTCCTGCAATGGCAGGAAGGCGCCGCCGGAATCGACCAGGTAGATGCAGGGCAGGCGGTTCTCGCGGGCGATTTCCTGCGCGCGCAAATGCTTCTTGATGGTCATCGGGAAATAGGTGCCGCCCTTGACCGTGGCGTCGTTGGCGACGATCACGACGTCCTGCTCCATCACCCGGCCGATGCCGCAGACCATGCCGGCGGCGGGCGCGGCATCGTCGTACATGCCTTCGGCCGCCAGCGGGGCGATTTCCAGGAATGGCGAGCCGGGATCGAGCAGGGCATCGATGCGTTCGCGCGGGAGCAGCTTGCCGCGTTCGGTGTGCCTGGCGCGGGCCTGCTCGCCACCGCCGCCCGCGGCGCGGGCCAGCCGACGATCGAGTTCGGCGACGAGGTCGCGATGCCAGGAGGCGTTGTCGAGGAAATCCTGCGAGCGGGGATCGAGTTGCGAGGTCAGCGCGGGCATGCGGTCATCGACGGTGCGGTCAATGCGAAAGCATAACCGCTGCGGTGCGCCGGTCCGCCGACGTGCGTGGTTCCAGAAAGAGGAAGGCCCGCCGAAGCGGGCCTTCCAGGGACAGCAAAGCGAAGAAGATTACTTCTTGGCTTCGGCAGCAGCGGCTTCGGCCTTGTCGGCGGTCGCGGCAGCCTTGTCGGCGACCGCATTGGCGGCGTCGGCGGTGGCGTCGGCAGCGGCGGCGGTGGCTTCGTTCGCGGCAGCAGCGGCGGTGTCGGCAGCGCCTTCCACGGCAGCGGCGGTTTCGCCAACGGCTTCGCCGGTGGCGGCGGCAGCGGCGTCAACGCCGGCAGCGGCGGCGTCGCCGGCAGCGGCAGCGGCGTCGCCAGCCGCAGCGGCGGCCTGGTCGGTCGCGGCAGCAGCGTCGGCAGCGGCGTCCTGCGCGGTCGCGGTTTCATTCTTGCAGGCCGACAGAGCGAGGACGCCAGCGGCGAGGAGCACGTAAAGCTTGGTGTTCATGGAAATCTCCTGGATTAGGGGTTGTCTGAAATGCAACGGGTTCGGATCAGGCAACGCCAGTGCGCTTGGCGATCCGGCATGCGTGGCCGGCGGGGCGTTCACTGACTCACAACAGCCCCGATGGTTCGGGGCACGAAAAAGCCGTCGGCGTACCGACGGCTTCTCCGATTCTACAGTAACGAACCGGCGAGCTAGCCCGCCGAGTCGATTACTTCTTCTCTTCAGCCGAAGCAGCGGCGTTCTGAGCAGCGGCAGCAGCCTGCTCGGCCGAGTCAGCGGCGTCCATGGCGGCATCGGCAGCGTCGCCGGCAGCGGCGGTACCGGCAGCAGCGGCGGTCGCGTCGGCCGAAGCGGCAGCGGCGTCAGCAGCGGTGGCGGCGGTGTCGGCAGCGGCCTGGGCGGCGTCAGCCGAAGCGGCGTCGCCGGTAGCGGCAGCGGCGTCAGCGGCAGCGGCGGCTTCGCCGGCAGCGGCGGTGGCGTCGGCAGCGGCGTCAGCAGCCTGCTCCTGGTTGCCGCAAGCGGTCAGGGCCAGGCCCAGCGCCATCGCCAGCAGGATCTTGTTGATGGACATGTGTATTCCTCGTCGTATGAATAGGGTGTTTTCAGAACGCGCATACTGCGCGCCGGTAACATGATGACAAGCCCGTGTCGCGTGTCAAGCGGCTGGCCGGTTTTTTTTGAATCGGCCGTTCACCGCCTAACGGGACTTTTACACCAGCTCGACGGCCAGGGCGACCGCTTCGCCGCCGCCGATGCACAGTGACGCTACGCCCCGCTTGCCGCCGCGGGCCTGCAGCGCATTCAGCAATGTCACCAGCAGCCGCGCACCCGAGGCACCGATCGGGTGGCCCAGCGCCAGCGCCCCGCCATTCACATTCAGCTTGTCGTGCGCGATCCCGAGCTCGGTCATCGGCGCCATCGCCACGCAGGCGAAGGCTTCGTTGACCTCGAACAGGTCGACATCGGCCACCGACCAGCCGGCCTTCGCGAGCACGTTCCGCAGTGCGGTGACCGGCGCCGTGGTGAACCATTCCGGGGCCTGCGCATGCGTGGCATGGGCGACGATGCGCGCCAGCGGCGTCGCGCCGGCGGCGGCCGCTGCCTCGGACGACATCACCACCAGCGCGGCGGCGCCGTCCGAAATCTTGGACGAGGACGCCGCCGTCAGCACGCCATCCTTGCCGAAGGCCGCACGCAGGTCGGGGATCTTCGAGGGGTCGATCTTGCCGGGCTCCTCGTCCTTGTCGACCACCACCTCGCCCTTGCGGGTCTTGACGGTGACCGCGGCGATCTCGCCGTCGAAGGCCCCGCTGGCTTGCGCGGCCTGGGCGCGCCTGACGCTCTCTGCGGCATAGGCATCGACCGCGGCGCGGTCGTAGCCGTACTTGGCGCAGGCGGCATCGCCGAACACGCCCATCGCCTTGCCGTCATCGGGATTGGTCAGGCCGTCCCAGGCCATGTGGTCGACCAGCTCGCCGGCGCCAAAGCGGATGCCGGTGCGCGAGCCGTTGAGCAGGTGGGGCGCATTGGTCATCGACTCCATGCCGCCGGCGACCACCGTGCTGGCCGAACCGGCCTTGATGATGTCGTGCGCCAGCATCACCGCCTTCATGCCCGAGCCGCAGACCTTGTTGATGGTGGTGCAGCCGGCGGCATCGGGGATGCCGGCGGCGCGCGAGGCCTGCCGTGCCGGGGCCTGGCCAAGGCCGGCAGGCAGCACGCAGCCCATGATCACTTCATCGACCTGGTCGGCGGCCACGCCGGCCTGCGCCAGCGCGCCCCGGATCGCAGCCGTGCCCAGGGTGGGCGAGGGAACGCCGGTGAACTGGCCGAGGAAGGAACCGATGGCGGTGCGCTTGGCACCGACGATGACGACGTCGCTCATGGTGGGGGCTCCGGGCCGGATGGGCCGCTTGGGTCGAATGGCCGATTATGGCGCGAATCCGAGGGGCATGCTGCGCCGCCGCATCCGTGGCCGATCCAGGCTGCCGGCGTTGCGGAAACGGCGGGTGCGGCATACAACACCCGCAGGGCGCATGGCGTCGGCGAGGGGCCGGCGGCGCACCTGGGGAATGACCATGAATGACGCACCCGCACTCATCCTCCGCGACCGTCGCCTGGCGCGCGCGCTCCTCCCCTGCGCGATCGTGCTGGCCCTGGCGGCCTGTGGCGGTGGCGGTGGCAATGTGCGGCCGAGCACGCCAACACCACCCAGCACGCCAGGCGGCACTGTCCTGGACTTCACCCCGACGGTGGCGAACGACAGTGCGATCGTGGTGAACCCGCCAGCGATTCCGACCCTTGGCGCGCCCGTCACCTGGGCCGCACCCGGCATCAATCGACACCTGAGCCTGACCAATGCGGGAGGCGCACTGGGCGCAGGCCTCACCGGTCAAGGCGTGACGATCGGGTTCGTCGATTCCGGCGTGAACCGCAACCATCCCACCCTCAGTGGCCGCGTGACCAGCAACTTCGTCCATGTGTCGTCGCCGCCCAACAACACGAGCGTGGATGACGTGGTCGGGCACGGCACCACCGTTGCGTCGCTGGCGGCGGGCAAGCCCGCAACCGGCGTCTACAGCGCGGGTGGCAGCGACACCTGGGGCGGCGGGATCGCGCAGGGCGCCGGCGTGGCGTCATCGCGCATCATCGGCGATGCGAGGCCCGACGATGATGGCTCCGGCGAAGGCAACGAAATCCGTGCGGGCGAGGGCTACGGCGAGTTCTTCCAGGCGATCAACGCGGAACTTGCCGGGGCAGGCGCGAAGATCATCAACAACTCCTGGGGTGGGCTGTACTGGAACGATCCGGCGCTGAGCATCGAGCTTGCGAATGCCTGGAAGGATTTCGTGGTGACCCGCGGCGGCATCGTGGTGTTCGCCAACGGCAACAGCGGCGACGATCCGCGCTTCGTCGGCAATCCCTCCGACAATGCGGCACTGCCGAGCATCGCCAACGATCCCGTCCTCGAAAAAGGCTGGTTGACGGTCGGCGCGCTGGATCCGCTCAACCCGACCCAGCTGACCGGCTACTCGCAGCAGTGCGGCATCGCCATGAACTATTGCCTGGTCGCGCCCGGCAACGTGGTGTTCATCGATCCCGATGCGACGACCCAGGCGAACAGCGTCCTTTACCAGGGCGGCGGTACGTCGTACGCCGCGCCGCTGGTATCCGGCGCAGCCGCGGTGGTGTGGTCGGCGTTCCCGTATTTCAGCAACGACCAGGTGCGGCAAACCGTGCTGGCGGCCTCCAGGGACCTGGGCGCGCCCGGCGTGGACAGTGTGTTCGGTTGGGGCTTGCTCGATGTCACCAAGGCGGCGATGGGGCCGAGCAATTTCGCGTGGGGCGATTTCAGCGTGGCGTTCAGCGGCAACTCCATCTGGCGCAACCCCATCATCGGCAGTGGCGGCCTCATCAAGGGTGGCAGCGGGACCCTCACCCTGGCGGAGGCCGGCAACTTCACGGGTGCGACGCGCGTGGATGCCGGCGGGCTGGACGTGCGCAAGGGATTGCGCTCCAACCTCGGCATTGCCAGTGGGGCGACGGTCTGGGCCAGCGGCGTGTTCGGCGGGAACGTGAGCAACAGCGGTCGCTTCTACAGCGGCGCCAGCAGCCCGGCCAGCATCAGCGGCAATTTCATCCAGTCCTCGACCGGGAACCTCGGCGTGTGGCTGGGCAGCAGCCTGCGGGTTACCGGCACCGCCACCCTCGATGGGCAGATGTCGATCCTCGGGGTCAGGAGCGGCTACACCACGACCGCGAAGGAAACCCTGCTCAATGCGACCGGCGGCGTCAGCGGCACGTTCTCCGCGCTCAGGGCCGCGTCGAACGTGTTCCTGGACGCCAGCCTGGCCTACGACCCCAACAACGTCTTCCTCAACATCAACCGCATCAACGTGGCCAACGCGGTCGCGGGCATGGGCCTGTCGACGATCACCCAGGTGTCGGCGGCACGGGTGGAATCGGCGATGTCCGCGATCGACGGCCAACTGGCCGGCACCTTGCCGGTGGGCATCGGCGCGGCGTTCATCGATGCCGCGGGCGCGTTGCAGCAGGCTTCCAGCATCGCCAATGCGGATGTGTCGCTGCGCAGCCTGTCGGGCCAGTTGCATGGTGCATCGGCGGCGATGACCTTCGATGCGATCGACGCTGGGCGCCGCGCACTGGACGGTCGACTGGATGCGCTATCGCTTGCCCCGCACGCGACGGGCGGCTGGTATCGGGATCTGTCCAGCGGCGGCACGTTGGCGCAGGCCGGCTTCGACAGCGTCGGCATCGATGCGGCCGGCGAGATGATCGGCAACGACTGGCGCGTCGGTCGCCATGGCGTCGTCGGCATCGCGCTGAACCGGGTGGAGCAGTCCGGCTGGCTAAGCGACTTCGGCGATCGCAGCCGCGGCCGCCAGCGCGAATTGCAGGTCTATGCAGCGACATGGCTTGGCGACTGGCATGCGCAGGCACAACTGGCATCCGGTTCCTTCCAGCGGCAGATGCAGCGCAACCTGCTGCTGGGCGCGATGCGGGACGCGGTGGCGACGCGATTGTCGGGCGATTACGTCGGGGCGTCCGCCGAGCTTGGTCGACGCTTCGATGCCGGCGGCATCGCGCTCACGCCATACCTGGGCACGCACGTCGTGCAGATCCGCAACGACGGCTTCGACGAAGGCGGCGCGAGCGGTTTCGGCCTGCGCGCGAACGCGTGGGACAGCCGTCGCTGGCAGGGCTTCGCCGGGTTGCGCGCGACGCATGGTTGGCGAGTGGGCGACATCGACCTGCGTGCCGACGCGCGCGCCGAATGGCAGCGCACCCTGGCGGCGAGCGGCGCCGCCTTCGATGCCAGCTACAGCGGGCTGGAACAGTGGGCGCCGTTGCAGGGCATCGGGCTGGCCGATCGCGGCAACCTCATTGGCACCGGCCTGTCGGCGAGTATCGGTAGCCGGGCGACGTTCCGCTTCGACCTGAGCCGTCGCTCGAGCCCGGTAGGCGACAACACACTGGCCTCGCTGCAGGCGTCCTGGCGGTTCTGAGCAGGAGAAAAGTGGGGTCAGCGTGGCCTTTTGCCGCAGCAAAAGGCCACGCTGACCCCACTTTTCCAGCCCCTCAGCTGTTGCCGGCGAACAACTCGCGGCCGATCAGCATGCGGCGGATCTCGTTGGTGCCGGCGCCGATGGCATAGAGCTTGGCATCGCGCAGGATGCGGCCGGTGGCGTATTCGTTGATGTAGCCGTTGCCGCCGAGCGCCTGGATGCCTTCCAGTGCCACCTGTACCGCGGCTTCCGATGCATGCAGCAGGCAGCTGGCGGCGTCGATGCGGCTCTTGTGGCCGGCGTCGTAGTCGCGCGCGACCTGGTAGGCGAACGCGCGGCTGGATTGCAGCGCGGTGTACATGTCGGCGATCTTGGCCTGCATGATCCCGAAGGTACCGATCGCCTGTCCGAACTGCCGGCGCTCGCGGACGTAGGGCAGGGCGAGGTCCATCGCCGCCTGCATCAAACCGATCGGGCCGCCACTCAGCACCAGGCGCTCGGTGTTCAAGCCGCTCATCAGCACCCGGACGCCGTTGTTGAGCTCACCGAGGATGTTCTCCGCCGGGATCTCGCAATCCTGGAACACCAGCTCGCAGGTGTTGCTGCCACGCATGCCGAGCTTGTCGAGCTTCTGCGCGGTGGAAAAGCCCTTCATGCCCTTCTCGACGATGAAGGCGGTCATGCACTTGCTGCCCAGCTCGCTGCTGGCGGTGCGCATGTAGACGATCAGGACGTCGGCCTCGGGGCCGTTGGTGATCCACATCTTGTTGCCGTTGGCCACCCACACGCCGTTCTTCAACTCGGCGCGGCAGGACATCGAGCCCACCACGTCGGAACCCGCGCCGGGTTCGCTCATCGCCAGCGCGCCCTTCCATTCGCCGCTGCACAGCTTCGGCAGGTACTTCGCGCGCTGTGCGGCGTTGCCATTGGCGTAGAGGTTGTTGACGCAGAGATTCGAATGCGCGCCGTAGCTCAGGCCGACGGATCCCGACGCGCGGCTGATTTCCTCCATGGCGACGAGGTGGGCGAGGTAGCCCATCTCGCTGCCGCCGAACTCGCCCGGCACGGTGATGCCCAGAAGCCCCATCTCGCCGAGTTTCGGCCAGAGGTCCTGCGGGAACGCGTTCTCTTCATCGATCTGCGCGGCGCGCGGCGCGATCTCGTTGTCGGCGAAGCGGCGGACCGCCTCGCGCAGTGCATCGATGTCTTCGCCGAGGGGAAATGGACGCATCACGAACCTCTTTTCTGGTGGGTTCCCACAGCCCCCTTTAGTAAAGGGGGCGCCGCGACAGCGGCGGGGATTTGGTAGCGACCAGTGGGGCCCAAAGTTTGCACGCAAACTTTGGGATTGATCTGGGCGCAGTCCAGATCAATACGTCAGTGCCCGCGGATCCTGCCCTGGAATCGCGGCTGCGACCGGCCCAGCGGCAGCTTGAGCTTGCCGATGGTGGTGATGCGTTCCTCGGCCAGGCGATCGGCGGCCTGGTAGGTCGGCACGCCTTCGCGGTCGCTGATTTCGTAGATGCGGGTGAGGTTGTGGTAGATCGTGCGCATCATCCGCATGGCGCGTTCGCGGTTGTAGCCATCGAGTTCCAGCGCCACGTTCATCACGCCGCCCGCGTTCACCGCGTAGTCCGGCGCGTACAGGATGCCGCGGCGCGCGACTTCGTCGCCGATCGCGTTGTTCGCCAGCTGGTTGTTGGCCGCGCCGCAGATGACCTTGGCCTTGAGCCGGGGCAGGGTCTGCTCGTTGACGGTGCCGCCGAGCGCGCACGGCGAGTACACGTCGGCCGGCACGTCGTAGATCTCGTCCAGGCCCACCGCCTCGGCGCCGTACTCGGTCACGGCCTTCTCGACCAGCGCCTTGTTGATGTCGGTGACGAAGATCTTGGCGCCGCGTTCCTTCAGCAGCTTCACGTACTCCATGCCGACGTGGCCCAGGCCCTGCACGGCGTAGGAATACTTGCCCACGTCCTCGTCGCCGTACTTCTTGTTGAGCGTCGCCATCAGGCCCTGCAGGGTGCCGTAGGCGGTGAACGGCGAGGGGTCGCCGGAGCCGCCATGCACCTGGTGCACGCCGGTGACGTACTCGGTCTCGCGGTACACGTATTCCATGTCGTTGACATCGATGCCGACGTCCTCGGCGGTGATGTAGCGGCCGCCCAGCGACTCCACGAACTGGCCGAACGCGCGGAACAGCGCCTCCGACTTGTCGGTGGCCGGGTCGCCGATGATCACCGCCTTGCCGCCGCCGATGTTCAGGCCGGCGACCGCGTTCTTGTAGGTCATGCCGCGGCTCAGGCGCAGCACGTCGTTGAGGGCTTCCGCCTCGCTCTTGTACGGCCACATGCGGGTACCGCCCAGGGCCGGGCCCAGCACGGTGTTGTGGATGGCGATGATCGCCTTCAGGCCTGCGTCCTTGTTGTGGCAGAACACGACCTGTTCGTGGCCGTAGGTATCGAGGGTTTCGAAGATCATTGCGGGAACTCCGGCCGGAGCCGCTCGCATGTCGCGATGGCGCCGACGGTCTGGAAGGGACGGGAACGGATGTGAAGTGCTCGTCTGCACCGGATGCGGCAAGGGCCGGCGGTGCAGGGCGCGCATTCTAAGCCATCGGTCTTGGCGGGGCTTGAATACGGGCGGGTACGGGGCCGCAACGCCGCGCTGGCGCCTGCCGCGGCGGCATCGGAGCTGAATCGCCACCCGCTGCATCCGCGGCGCGTGCGCGCCCGTATGCACCTGTCATGGGGTCGAATGCCGGGCAAGCGGGGCGCTTGCGGTTCGATCCAGGGGGAACACGATGAACCGATTCCGAGCCGTCGCCGGGGCCTTTGCCCTGTGCGGCATGGTCGCTTGCGCCACCGCGCCCGCGCCCGATCAACCGCCGCCGATGGCGGACGATATCGCGCCTGCACCCGTCGAGATGGCACACGAGCACGCGCCTGAGCCCGTCCCGATGCCAGTGCCGGCATCCGAGCCGGCGATGCCCGAACCCGCGCCGCCGGCACCACTCGTGATGGCGCCAGCACCGGTGGCCGCGAAACCCGTGCCGCCGCGGAAGCCGGTACTGCCGAAGCCGGAGACCAAGCCCGTGCCTGCCGCCGAGCCCGCCAAGCCGGTGGCCAGCGGCAGCACCGTGACCGGCCGCCTGGAACTGGTCGCGGGCGGTGCCGGCGCGGTCCTGCCGGGCGAGCTGGCCGATGGCCTGGTGTACTTCCTGCCGAAGGCCGGGGCTCCCAAGCCGAAGCCCGGCAATTTCAGCATCGATACCCGCAGCAAGGGCTTCTCGCCCGCGCTGTTGGTGGTGCCGCAAGGCAGCACGGTGCGCTTCCCCAATCGCGACACGATCCTGCACAACGTGTTCTCGCGCACACCGGGCAGCAGCTTCGACTTCGGCCATTACGGCCCGGGCGAGAGCAAGCAATACGTGTTCAACAAGCCGGGCCTGGTGATCGTCAACTGCAACGTCCACCACAACATGCGTGCCGACGTGGTGGTGCTGGCCACGCCGTATTACACGCGGCCCGATCGCAATGGGCGCTACACCCTGGCTGGCCTGCCTGCGGGCCCGGGCACGCTGGTGTTCTGGCATCCGCGGGCGCAGGCGCAATCGGTGGCGGTTGCCTTGCCGGCCAGCGCACCGGTGGTTCGCAAGCTCACCGCTACCCGCCCTGCGCGGCAGGAGCACTGAGCCATGGCCGCACTCCACGGGACGCGCCTGCGCATCCTCCTGGCGCTGGTGATCGTGCTGCCGGCGCTCCTCGCCCTGCTGGCCCTGCAGTTCGCCCGCGACGCGGCGCGCGAGGCGTCGCGCACGCTGTCCACCCTGGCCATGACCCAGCAACTGGTCGAGGAGCAGGCCAACCGCAACCTAACCATCCGTGGCGAGTTGATCGCCGGCAACCAGGCGGTGGTGGCGTACATGACCCAGGCGCTGGGCAGCCTGCTGCCGGGCGAAGCGGTGGACTACTCCTCGATCGTCGACTTGCTGGAGGAGCGCAGGTCGCAACTCGACCTCGACCTGGCCGCGGTGGTCGCCGCCGATGGTCGCGCGCTGGCGGTGACCGATGCCTATGCGGAAGGCCACGACTTCGCCAACGATCCGGTGTTCGTCGAGGCGCGCAAGCGCCAGTCGGTGGGCACCGGGCTGTGGCGCGACGGCGACCGCCTGCTGCACGTGGCGATGCTGCCGCTGGCCCGTTACAACGCCGGCGATGCCTACCTGCTGGTCGCAGAGGAGGTCGACCAGGACTACGTGAAGACCATCGCCGGGATCGCGGCGGCGGATGTCGCCTTGGTCGCAACGTCCGCGTCCGGCCCAGGCGTCCTGGCCTCGACGTTGCCGGCCACCGATGCCGATGCCCTGTCGAAGTCGATCGCGCGGTGGCCGGCAGGCGACGCCTCGTCCACAGGCCAGCTGCACCTGGCGGCGGGGTCGTCGCAGGCGCGCCTCACCGC
>Ga0075156_10000218_pt1 | contig 29572 bp, 33 predicted proteins | sample JI81AbrownDNA_FD_70966 | JGI IMG/M metagenome (GOLD analysis project Ga0075156, IMG submission 70966) | Wastewater effluent complex algal communities from Wisconsin, to seasonally profile nutrient transformation and Carbon sequestration -... | ecosystem: Engineered > WWTP > Effluent > Algae...
TGGGAAAAGGAAGCCGAAAAAGTTTTCAAAATTCTTACTAACTTACAAAAGAAATATTTAAACAATGACTAATATATTTCTTCTTCTCTCTACTTATAATGGAGAAAAATTTTTAGAGGAACAATTATCAAGTCTAAAAAAACAGAGTATTCCTTTTCAATTATTAGTTCGCGATGATGGATCATCGGATCGAACTTTAGAAATTTTGAATCGGTGGAAAAAAGAAATCCCGTTAAAAATTTTAGCAGGTCAGAATGTAGGCGTCATTGAAAGTTTTAATGTATTGTTAAATTCCCTCCCGCCGGAAGCTGATTATGTTTTTTTTTGTGATCAAGACGATATCTGGGAAGCGGATAAGATTGAAAAGTCGCTGGAATCAATTCTGCGACAAGAGGATTTGTTTGGAAAGAAAATTCCTCTTCTTTTTCATTCGAATCTTTCTGTGATTGATGATACTTCTAAATTTATTCATAAGTCTTTTTGGAAATTTCAAAGCATTCACTGGAAACTTGGACATAGACTAAATCGTCTTATCATGCAAAATACGGTTACGGGCTGTTCGGCGGTCATGAATGCTCCTTTACTTAATCTAGTTAAGCAAGTTCCAAAAGAGGCAAAGATGCACGATTGGTGGATAGCTTTAGTGGCTTGTTCTTTTGGAAAAATCATTACATCAGAAAGAACTTTGATACGATATAGAATTCACAGAAATAATGTGGTAGGTGGGAAAACTCGCTCTTTCGGAAGAATTGCTAGAACACTTCTCGGGCTAATAGATTACGTGAAAATGTGGAAATTAGAAAATCAAACTAGAATCATTCAAGTAGAGAAATTTCTTCAAATATATAAATCCATTTTACCCTCAGAGGAAAAAGAAATACTTGAAAAATATTTATTAGTATCTAAAAAGAGATTTTTGGAAAGAAAGTATTTTCAAATTCGGTATCAATTTTTGCAGCAGGGTTGGCTAAGAGTCCTTATCTCCTTTCTACTTTTTTAAAAAAACCTTCTTTTAAGCCTAACAAAAACTGCTTCAAGTTTTCTTTTTTTTGTTTTTCTAAGAGAAAAACTCTTAGATTGTCTACTAAGAAATTTCCTATATCAACGAAAAACCAACACGGGAATTGAAATGAGTATAGCTTCCAAGTCCAGATTCGATTGCGAATCATATAAAACCTTCTCTGTGGACTGTGATTGGTTGGATGGAAAAGTAATTTAGAAAATTGAATGCTTTTGGTATTTCCTAAATTATGCAGAAGCTCCGCTTCGCGTATTACCGTGATTGAAAAACCATTTGCCCTTACCCGTAGACAATACTCGATGTCAATATAATCAATAAAAAAATCCTCTCTCATAAATCCACATTTCTCGATAACTTCTCTTGGAATAAGTGAGCCTGAAGATATAACTGTATTTACATTTTCAAGCTTACGCATATTAGCCGTTAAACGCACTCGCTTATAAAATATTTTTGATTGAATCCAATACTTTTGTTCTTTTCTAGAATCGTTATGCACTATATGGCAAGCGGCAATTCCTAGATTTGGATTGATTTCAAATTCCTTCCGCAAATTTTCCACACTGTTCTGGCTTATACTAGAATCGTCATCTAGAAATAGAAAAAAAAATCCCCCCATTTCAAGTCCTTTTTTAATTCCAATATTTTGCGCTGCTGCTAGACCTAGATTTTTTGATTCCAGATGAATTGTAATTCTTGGATCCTTGATTTCTGTTTGGATTTGAGCTTGAATGTTTTTATCTGAACCATTTTCAATTACAATGAGTTTGTCTACTTGAGGTAGAATATTTTTGCTGTTAGAAATTAGATCGCTCAAGTTTGGTTGGTAAGTTACGATTATCCCTACGATCTTTTTCTTGACTGGCAGTGGTATTGATTGCATTGGACCAGCGTTTTTCTAGATTTCATCTTTGTAAATCATATATATTGGGAAGAAAAATTTTGAAATTGAATCAATGCGAAATCTCTCTCTAGAATCATATATAGATTGACTTTCATTCCTAGAAAGAAAGAATATGAGTTAAATCAAAAACATGGTAAGGTATTTACAATGAAAAAACAATTTCTGCTCCTTTTATCTATTTGCATTTTAAGCTCTTCCATACTAGCACAATCGTATGACGTCAAATCTGTCCCCAATCCCAGAGTGGCTAATGGTGGATTTATTTCTGATCCGAGTAATTATTTAAAATCGAAAGGTATTGAGAATTTGAATGCAAAGTTAATAGAGCTTGAAAAATCAACTACAGTAGAATTTGCCATTGTTATCCTCCCTTCGATCGGTAGTGCAATTCCAAAAGAATTTGCAGTAGAGCTTTTTAATTCTTGGGGCATTGGAAAGAAAGGAAAGGATAATGGTCTTTTACTGCTTCTTGTAATGGATCAGAGAAGATGGGAATTTGAAACTGGCTACGGTTTGGAAGGAACTCTACCAGATGCAATTTTGAAAAGAATAGGAGAAGATGAATTAGTCCCTAATTTAAAAAAGAAAGAATATGCAGTCGGATTTGAAAATGTAATTTCTGCGATTAGTAGGAAAATTAAAAATGAACCTGAACCTAGTGAAGAAACTTCCACTCCCATTTTAGATTCGGAAGATAAAAACTTAGGACCTTTTACCAGTGTAGATAATTCTCTCCCTCCAATTTTTACACCTATTTATTTGATATTTTTTCTAATTGGAACATACTATTTAAAAAATAAAAATGGGAAAAAGTTTGGAATTCTTTTTTCTGATTCGTTGGTAAACTGGAAATTGGCGTTTATTGGACTAGCTCCTTTCGTGCTTTATTTTCTTTATTATTCTTATGAGAGTTATATCTATTTGCCTCCATTGCTATACCAAGCCTATTTCTTTTTAGGTGTTTTTATTTTTGTTTCTATTTTCCAGGTGTTTTATGAATTTTCAAAGAAAACCTACAAAGATCCATATGAGTATTATAAAGCAATTGATTCAAGATTTAGATCATGGGAATTTATTTTACTTATATTTATTTTTCCTTTGCCTTTAATCATCTTTGCCGTATGGAGTTTTATTAAAAGAAGACAATTAAGATTAGCCGTAAGAATATGTCCTAAGTGCGAAACGGAAATGGTTCGTCTTGCAGAGGATAAAGATGATTTCTTCCTAAAAGATGGACAGAAGATAGAAGAAAAAATTGGATCTATTGACTATGATGTTTGGTTTTGTGAGAAAAGTAAAGATGTTAAGATTTACGCATACGAGTCATTATTCACAAGCTATTCCAAATGTCCTTCTTGTAGTTATAAGACTTACTTTGTCGAATCGGACACTGTGACAGTTTCTCCTACTTGTACTAGTTCTGGTTCCGGTATACGACGTTATGCCTGTAAAAATTGTAATCATAAAAGTAGTTCGACTTATACAATTCCCGCAAGAGATTGTAGTAAGTCTTCTAGTTCCTCTTCTTCTTACAGCGGCGGTTCATCTAGTTCTAGCTCGTCTAGTTCTTCTTTTGGTGGTGGACGATCGGGTGGTGGTGGAGCAGGTGGTAGTTGGTGAAATTTTTATCTTGCTTCTATATCGTTTATTGTTATAAAAGAAAAAATGGGGACTGATACAAATTTAATTAAAACGTTTGCTAAGCAGGGATTAAAGGCTCTGCTTACAATTTCAATTTTTACAATCGTAGGCATATTCATTAATTGGTTGCTTCTTTTGTTTATGATTCCTGAACTTCGAATTCTTTTCGATGCGTCAGCCGCTAGTGCAGGTCATGCAGGAGGAGTGGGGGCTGTTCTTTCTGCATTAATTTCAGTTGTTCTAAATTGGAAAGCGAGTCTTTTATTTTTAACTTTTTTCATAGTATTTCCATTCTTACATTTTCTATTTGCCAAGAAGTATGCAATATCGATTGCAATCACTTCCTTATTGAAAGAAAGAAAAAGTCAATTCGTAGAATATATTATGCAAAAATTCTTTGATAGGCTTCATTCTAAACTGGAATGGTTAGATAAGCTAAATTCTTCTAGTGCTCTGAAAGCGGTAAATGAATATTTGCCGATTTACTTGAAAAATCTAGAAGGCATGCCTTTTATAATTCGACTCATTGTTAAACTATTCTTGGCTCGTATTGATTTTTTAGGAATTGTTTCAGGGACTATAAATGAAGAGGGGCTAATAGATATTAGCCAGGACGAACTTATTGAGAAAATTATTAGTAAGGTGAATTCTATTCTAGATGAAAAAATTTTTTCTCCTAGCATTCAAGCAAACTTAATTTTATCTGGAGTAAATATTTTTGCCTTTATCGGGATAAAAGTATTCATTTAAATGAACAAAACAAAAGTTAAATATTTTACTGTAAATGAATTTATTGGCGGATTCTCCGCATTATTGGTTTCCTTGCCATCAGCAATTGCCTATGGTCTCATCATTTTCTCAGGTCTTGGTGAATCTTATACAAGACAAGCAGCTGTTGTAGGAATTATTGGGACAATTATTTTAAGTATATTTGCTTCCATTTTTGGAAAAACTCCTGGAATGATTTCAGCCCCCAGCGCTCCGGCAGGTGCAGTATTATCCGCCTACGTAATGGAGTTAGTTCACAGGAAAAATGTTTCTATTGAATATGTTCCTATCTTCGTAACTCTAACAGCACTCTTTGCAGGTATATTACAATTTGCCACAGGCAAAGCAGGAGGGGGAAAACTTGTGAAATATATTCCCTATCCGGTTGTTACAGGTTATCTGGGAAGTGTTGGACTTTTGATTATTCTCGGTCAGTTGCCAAAAATTCTTGGTCTTTCTAAGGCAAGTCAAATATTTTACAGCTTACCAGTATTAGTCACTCAGAACTTTATTCATTTAATCATTGGGGGTTCAACGATTCTCTCTATGCTTTTAATCATACGAATTTCCAAAAGAATACCTCCTGCGATATTTGCACTTAGCATTGGTGCTATTACTTTTTTTACGCTTGGCTCATTTGATGAGGGGCTATTTTCAATTAAGAGTAATCCTTATGTGATTGGGCAAATCTCTGTTTCCCCCTTAGAATTTGTTCATAGCATTTCAAAAACATGGAAATTGATTGCAGGATTTGATATTGATTTAGTTTTAAATCTTATCGTTCCAGTGGTTACTCTTGCTTTTGTTCTTTCTATTGATACTTTAAAAACTTGTATCGTTCATGATACTATTATGCAGACAAGGCATGATTCCAATAGAGAATTAATGGGTCAGGGCATTGCAAATATTGTTTCTTCGCTTGCAGGAGGAATTCCTGGTTCAGGAACGATGGGAGCAACGCTTGTGAATTTAAATAGTGGGGGAAAAACAAAATTATCCGGAGCCTTGGTTGGAATTTATGCAACGTTTATTTTATTATTTGTTCCCCAAGTGCTTGCATGGATTCCCGTTGCAGCATTGGCTGGAGTGTTAATTGTTCTTGGATTCAGAATGCTTGATTTGAATAGTTTTAAACTGCTAAGAAATCGGGCAACGATCATTGATTTTGGCGTGATTGTTGTAGTGATTATTTCTGCTTTAACCTATGACTTAGTAACTGCCGCTGGAACTGGAATTGGAATGGCTATTTTACTTTATATACGAGAGCAAGTGAGATCAACTGTCGTGCATAGAAAGTTTTCGGGAGATCAAAAGTTTTCTAAAAAGAGAAGGCTTCCATCTGAGATTCAAGTTTTAGAAAAGAGAGGTAAATCTACGTTAGTCCTTGAGTTACAGGGTCAATTGTTCTTTGGAACTACAGACCAACTTTTTACAGTTGTAGAATCCTATCTTACAAAAACTAAATATATAATTCTAGATATGCGAAAAGTTCTTTCAGTCGATTTTACAGCGGCTCATATGTTAGCTCAAATTCATTCAAGAATTGAGGCAAACAACGGTTCGCTTCTTCTTAGTTCTATTCCATTGGATTTGCCTTCCGGTCAGAATGTAAGAGAATATCTATTAAACCTTGGCTTTTCTGAAAGCAAAACCCTGCACTTTTTTAATGACCTAGAGACGGCATTGGAATTTGTAGAAGATGAAATTTTGACAGAGGAATTTCAGGAGGCACTTGTCTCTCCGATAGAGATGAATCTGCAAGAGTTTGAATTCTTTGATGGTGTTAGCTCTAAGCTTATGACTAAACTGTCAAAGCATTTTCACGAGAAGAAATTTTCAAACGAAGAATTTATTTTTAGGAAAGGGGATCCGGGCGATGAAATATTCTTTATTCGTAAAGGTGACGTGAAAATAATAATTCCGTTAGCTGCTGAGCAAAACCTTTTGATTACAATTTTTTCTCAGGGAGATTTTTTTGGAGATATTGCTTTCTTAGATTCGGATTGTAGATCTGCAAATGCAATTGCTGACGGAGAGGTTTCTCTCTATTATCTCTCACGTAAAGAGTTTGAAAAAATTGTGCATAAATACCCAGAGCTTGGAAGTTTATTTTATGAAAAATTAGCCCGGGCTATTTCTACTAGGCTAAGGATGACTGATGTGGAACTCATGGCATCGAGGCAATCTTAGATTTTTTCCCATGGAGGCACAAAGACACGGAGGTTGAGGCATACGCTCGAAATATTATCGAAAAAAATCATTCTTAATATCTTTCTCTGCGTCTCTGTGCCTCGGTGGCATATTAGTTAGTCGTTAGGTTTTTTCTCTTTTTTCTCGAGCGGATTATCGCTACTAACCCCTGCTGGTTTTAGAATCTTTACTTTATTTAATCCTTTGTCTGCTTCCATTCCAATTCCATGAATGGTTGTTCCTTTCATGATAATCGTTACCGGCTTATCTGTGTTAAGCGTTTCGCTTTCCAAATTGTAGGTAAGTTCTTCTGCTTTTAAATGACGACTATCTTCCGTAATCAAATCAATATTCCCATTCACTACAAGTGTCTTCGCTTTCTGATCAATTTCTGCACGATCCCCAGTCAGTTTTGATTTTACAATTCCCTTTTCATATTGATCAAAATCTAAGCCATAAAATATTGATTTATTGTCATTTACATAAACGAAAGCTTCTTGTGCTTTCAATTTCCAAATCAGATCTCCTTTTTCGTTAAATGCATCACGTGTAAAATTGCGAAGGCTAATCGTTGAGCCTGATTCACGCTCATTTTCGATTCGCAAACTATTTTCTTTTTTGCAATTGAGACAAGCGATTGATAGGATTAAGAACATTCGGATTAATAAATATTTCATGGCTATTCCAGATTCAGGATGTTTTGAGTGACGGCAAGAATTTTTCTTTTCAGAATATTTCCCTTTCCGCAAGATGGAGAAAAGGAACAAAAATGGAATACCTTGAAACAATTTACTTTTACATGGCAGTTTCTGGAACGATTTTCTTTTTTATTAAATTTGCTCTTTCGCTTTTGGGGCATGATAGCGATTTACAGGACGTAGACGCTTTTGATCCGGACAATTTAGATTTTAAATTTTTATCTCTTCAAACTATTTCCATTTTTTCTGCTGGATTTGGATGGATGGGGCTTTTTATTTTTAAAAATACAGGTTTAGGGGTAAACATTAGTTTTGCGCTTGCCTTTATATTTGGGATACTGTCTGCTACTTTTGAAATATGGATTTTTACAAAGGTAAAAGGACTTGCTCAAATCAATGAATTAAACCTAAACAATGCAATTGGAAAGATAGGAAAAGTTTATCTTACTATTCCAGAGAATGGTGTTGGCGAAATTCAAGTTAGTTTTCAAGGGAGTATGAAAAATATGAAAGCAATCTCTGATTCAAATGAAAAAATTCCCGCCTTCACTGAAATAAAAGTTTCTTCTGTTCGAGATGGAATTTTAGTTGTAGAAACATTGTAGTAATAACAAGGAGAATTTTATGGGTGAAATTTTAGGAATATTTTCAGTTCCAGTTTTAATTGGAGCATCGGTAATTTATTTTTTAGTGAAACGATACAGGCGTTGTCCTTCGAACAAAATTCTTGTTATTTATGGGCGCGTAGGAAAAGACAAAAGTGCAATTTGTATTCATGGGGGTGGAACTTTTGTTTGGCCTCTGATTCAAGATTCTCAATTCTTAAGTCTAGAACCGATGACGATTGAAATCAATCTCACCGGAGCACTTTCCAAACAAAACATTCGAATTAACACTCCGAGCACATTTACAGTTGGAATTTCTACGGATCCGAGTTTAATGGGAAATGCCGCTGAGAGACTTTTAAGTCTATCTGATTCCCAAATCAAAACCCAAGCAGAAGATATTATTCTAGGTCAACTTCGACTTGTGATTGCAACTCTTGACATTGAAGAGATCAATCAAAATCGAGAAAAATTTCTAGCTCAAATCAATGAGAATGTAACTACGGAATTGAACAAACTCGGTCTTACCCTCATTAACGTAAACATTAAAGATTTAACAGACGAGTCCGGATACATTGAAGCAATTGGTAAAAAAGCCGCCGCAGAAGCAATCAATCAAGCCAAGATTGAAGTTTCTAATCAAGAAAAATTTGGAGCAACCGGTCAAGCAAAAGCGATACGCGAAAGAGATGTGGAAGTTGCCAAAGAAACCGCTGAATCTCTAAAAGGTCAAAAAGAAGCTGACATCGATCAAATGGTTCGAATTGCAGAGCTTGATGCGTTAGGCGCTTCGAAGACTGCCGAGGCAATTCGAAATAAAGAAATAAATATATCTATTCAACAAGCAGAAGCAGAAAAAGGAAAAAAAGAAGCGGAAGCTAATAAACGTATTAGTGTATCTGATTTTGAATTTAAAGCTGTTGAAGGAGAGAAAGTCGCCGATCAGAAAAAGCGTATTGCTGTAGCGGAAAATAACGCATTAGCCGTAGATGGCGAAAATAAATCAAAAGCAAAAGTAGCTGAGTCAAATGCTGAACTAGCAAAACGGGAATCCGAAGCACTTCGAGTAGGAGAAGTAGCAAAAGCAAATGCAGCTACAGAAATTTCTAAGGCAGAAAAGCAAGCTGAATTAGCCAAGTTAGAAAAAACACAATTAGCCCAACAAGAAGTAGAGAAAAAAAGAATTGAAGTCGAAGCAGAAGCTGAAGCCGAGAAAATTCGCCGTATTGCAAAAGGGGAAGCGGATGCTACTTTATTTAAGTTTAAAGCAGAAGCAGAGGGCTTACAGTCCTTACTCGAAGCAAAAGCTGCCGGTTATCAAAGAATTATTTCTGCTTCCAACGGAGACGCAGGGTTAGCCGCTACACTTTTAGTCATTGAGAAAATGGAAGCAATTGTAGCAAAACAAGTAGAAGCAATTTCTAATCTCAAGATTGATAAGATTACGGTTTGGGATTCTGGAAATGGAACGGCTGGTAACGGAAGTTCTACAGCTAATTTCCTAAAAGGATTTATTGGAGCACTCCCGCCATTGCAAGAGCTAGCAAAACAAGCAGGAATCGAACTTCCTGAATATTTGGGTAAGCTAACAGATATGGACAAAAAAGATAAACCGAAAGGAACAGCAAAAGAGTAAATGAAAATAGGTTATTTTGGAACACCGGAGCATTCGGCAAAACTTTTGGATGCTCTGATAAAAGAAGGTCACGAGGTTTTGTTTGTAGCGACTAATTTGGATAAGCCGGTGGGTAGAGATAAGCATCCCACTCCTTCCCCAGTTAAAAAACTGGCTATAGAAAAAAATATTCCAGTATTACAATTTCCTAATATTCGAAATGATGCAGCGATTGACAAAATGAATTCATTCGAAGCTGAGATATACGTCGTGTTTGCCTACGGGTTTATTATTCCCTCTCGAATCTTTAATTTTCCGAGGCTAGGGACGATTAACCTGCACGGAAGTCTTTTGCCGGAGTATCGGGGTGCTTCTCCGGTTCAATCTGCAATTCTTGATGGAAAAGAAGAGACAGGCGCAACCATTCAATATATTACGGAGGAGCTAGATGCGGGCGACATTATTACTCAGGTTGAAGTTAGTATTTCTCAGGAAGATACATTTGGAACTCTACTAGAAAAAATTACAACACTGGGTATTGAAGATGTTATCAGGTTACTAAAAAATTCTGATGGAAAAAAGTTTCCTGCCAAATCGCAAGATCACAAAGAAGCAACGCATTGTAAAAAAATAAAGCCAGAGGATCGCAAGTTGGATTTTTCCTTATCAGCTGAGTTTTTATTTAATAAGATTCGTGCTTTTAATCCGGGATATATTTGCTATACAAGTTTTCGTGGAAAACGACTGAATATTTATTCTACTAAGCTCTTCAATGGTGAAAATGTAGACTTGTCAAAGAAACCAGGAACGCTACACATGATAACCAAGAAAACGGTAGGTGTAGAGTGTGGGGATTCCAAAATTTTAATTCTTGAATCCGTTCAGCCTGAAAATAAAAAGGTAATGTCCTCTTTGGATTTTATCAATGGAGCGAAGCCTCAAACAGGAGAAGTTTTTCTTTGAAAGAATTTTTAAACAAATTAAAAGTGGTTCCAGCACTTGGTTATCTTTTATTCATTACCACTGGTTTGATTGTATTTTTTATTGCAGCTTTTCTTGTCGTTCTTCTTCGAACTAAGAGCGCGGCAAGTGTAATGATGCCTGATCTAGTTGGTCAGCAGTATACAGAAGTTCACAATGAATTAATGCGTCTCAGACTGAAGGTTCGAATTGAAAACAAGCGATATCCGGAAAAAAACGATGGGGAAATAATCTATCAGTCTATTTCGGCAGGAAAAAATGTAGAAGCAGGCGCAAAACTTTATCTGACAGTGAATAATGGAGTAGATAGAGTGAAAATGCCTGAGCTAAAAGGGCAGACTCTTAATAATGCCAAAGCAGCCCTTGATAAAATTTTATCGGGTGAGACTTATGTAAGTTTGCCGCTTGGTGGGGTTACTTATATTCCTGTTTCCGACGGTCAATCACCGGAAACCGTTGTAGGGCAAATTCCAGAGCCCGGTAAAGTAATTACTACTCGCGAAAAAATCTTTCTACTAGTTACAGAGCCTGATGTGAAGGATAAGTCTTCTAGAGTAGATGATTACAAAGGGATTCCATTTCCTCTTGTCTCTCGCATTCTAAATACAAAAAAAATTAAATACAAAGTTTCTGAAATTATTCCTACTAAAGATGGACGAGAAAATGGCTTTGTTGAATCCTATTTAGTCAACTCAGATGGTTCTTATTCCTTTAAAACCTTTTACTTTGACCCAGAAAACAAGGTGCAAAGTGGATATGAGAAAATCACTTATAAAGTAGATAATTCTAAGTCTTATAAATTACAAATTCAGAAAATGGATGACGAATCCAGCACCCAAACATTGTTCGAGGACATTTCATTTCAAAAAGACGAAGAATTAAAATTTGTATTCTACCGAGAAGGGGATGTTCGTGTTTCATTAATTGGAATGGATGGCGATAAAGAAAAGTCTTTCAAATTTAGGAGCGATTTATGATAAAAATATCAGCCTCAATTCTGGCTGCCCCACTCAGTAATCTTGGGACAGTGGTTCCAAAGTTAAAGCCAAAGGCAATCGATTATATTCACATGGATGTTATGGATGGAAATTTTGTTCCACAAATTAGTTTTGGGGAAGCCTTAACAGAGGAAGTCGGCAAGCTTACAAAAATCCCACTGGATGTACATCTAATGGTAAATAATCCAGAGCGTCATATTTCGAAGTATTACAAGCTAAAGCCAGAATTTATAACTTTTCACAGAGAAACCACAGACTTTCCAATTCGTTTAGCAGAAGAAATTCGAAAAAATGGAATCAAAGCTGGTATTGCTCTAAATCCTGGAACTCCAGTTAAGATGATTCAAGATTGCCTTCCTTACGTTGATTTAATTTTGATTATGACTGTTGAGCCTGGATTTTACGGGCAAAGTTTTGTTAAGAGTGGACTAGAAAAAATCAATCGGGCAAAAGAACTAATTGGTTCGTATCCAATTCAACTAGAAGTGGATGGTGGAGTTAATACAGGTAATATAGAGCGACTATCTGATGTTGGTGTAAATATTTGCGTTGCAGGATCTGCACTTTTTAAGTCGGGTAAGCCAAATGAAAGTGCTCTCGGTCTTAAAAACTTGACAAATACCTAGTATTTTTTTTTGTTACATAATGAAGTATTTCAAATCCATTCACCGGTCTTAGAGAGCGGTATATTGGAATGATAGAAAGGAATTAAAAATTGGTTAAACTTAGATTACAAAGAACTGGCACGAAAAACGAACCTCATTATAGAATTGTAGCTGCAGATAGTAGATTTCCTAGAGATGGAAGATTTATTGATGTAGTAGGTCAATATCATCCAATCAACAAAGCGAACCAAGTCGTTATCAACGATGAAAAAACAATTGGCTGGCTTAAAAAAGGTGCTCAACCCACTAATACGGTAAAAGATTTGTTTAAAAAATCGGGTCTTTGGAGCAAATTTAAAGCTAAATAATTATGCACTCAGAAGCATTACTTAGATATATCGTTTCCTTTTTAGTTGACAAGCCAGAGGCAGTGAACGTTCGAGAAGTGGAAGCAGAGGATGAGACTATACTTGAACTCATTGTTGCCCCAGAAGACATTGGGAAGGTAATTGGTCGTAATGGACGAATTGCTAAGTCTCTTCGAACTCTCATAGCAGCTTCTAGCGCGAAAGAAGGAAAAAATTACAGTTTAGAAATCATTGATTGATGATTTTATTTCTATCGGAAAAATCACTTCTACTTTTGGACTAAAAGGTTTTCTTAAAGTAGCGAGTAGTGGTGATATTCTTCCTTCTCTTAAGGCAAATAGCACTCTATACTTATCTTCAGAGTCTAGTTTCAAGTCATATAGGCTTTTAGAAATTCGAAAAGTCAGGAATCAGTATGTTCTCTCAGTTGAAGGCTGCAAATCCATTGAAGAAGCCGAAAAGTTAGTTGGTTCTATTTTTTATTTCCCCAAGAAAAGCTCGAAAGAATTACTGGGAGTTGATGAGTTTTTTGTTCATCAATTAATCGGTTTACGTCCATATTTGGGAGATATTGAATATACAGGATTTACGCTTACAGAGGTAATTGAAAATCCTGTGCATCCTGTTCTTTTATTCTCTGATACGAATATCGAAATTTTGATACCTTACATTAATAAGTTTATAGGTAAAGTTGATTTAGAGAATTCACGCATAGAAATATTAAACTGGCAGGACTGGATCAATGCAGATTAATTTCATTACTCTATTCCCGAACAAAGTCTTATCCTATTTCTCAGAAGGACTTCAAAAGAAAGCAATAGATAAGGGAGTTTTCACTATAAGTATTATTAATCTTAGAGATTTTTCGAACGATAAATTTGGTCGAGTAGATGATACTGTTTACGGTGGAGGTCCCGGAATGCTCCTTAAAGTTGAACCTATTCATAAGGCTCTTCTTTCTCTTGGAGATAAAAAAGGAACTGTTTGTTTAATGAGTCCGAGTGGAACTCCTTATTCTCAACGAATCGCATGCGAGTTTGCTGAAAAAAAAACAAATTTAACCTTTATTTCTGGCTATTATGAAGGTATTGATCATCGAGTTACTGAACATTTAGTTGACGTAGAACTGAGCCTTGGAAACTATGTTTTATCATCAGGAGATTTGCCTTCGCTTTGTGTTTCCGATTCAGTGATTAGGCTCCTACCTGGTTTTATGGGTGATTCTTATGGTAGTTTAATCGAGGAGTCACACAATGAAGAAGGGCAGTTAGAATACCCTCAATATACTAAACCACAGAACTATAATGAATGGTTGGTTCCTGATATTTTAATCAGTGGAAACCATTTAGAAATTAGTAAATGGAAAGAAAAGAATAGAAAGCAAATGAATCGTTAACGAAAGGAAATGAATATGAACCATGAAATCGCAAAATTATTTGAATCAGACCTGAACAGAAGAAAAATTAATTTTTCTGTTGGTGACACCGTAAAAGTGCATTACAAAATTGTTGAATCAGGGAAAGAAAGAACACAGATTTACGAAGGTGTTGTTATATCTATCGTAAACAAGATGAATGATAAATCCTTTAATGTTAGAAGAGTTTCTTATGATATAGGTGTAGAAAGAATTTTTCCCCTATATTCTCCTAAGATTTCAAAAATTGAATTGGTTCGTAAGGGTCATGTTCGTAGAGCTAAGCTTTATTTCTTACGTGAAAAATCTGGCAAAACTGCTAGAATCAAAGAGTTACGTGGTGGACAGGCAATTGTTCAAGCTGAGCGCAAAAAAGAGAAAGAGTTAGCTCAATCTCAAAAAGACGCTGCTACTGAAGCACAAGTTACCGCTGCCGCATAGATCTCTTTCCAGTAAATCAGGATCCAAATTCTTTCCAGCCTGAAGAGTTTTCTCTTCCTGAAAATCTTCAGGTCTTTGGAGTCGATGAAGCCGGACGAGGTCCTCTTGCAGGTCCTTTGTCTTTGGCAATGGTATCCTTTTCAAAATCCACTTTAGAAAAAATCTTCCAGAGGCAAGTTTTAAAGAATCTAAATGATTCAAAGAAGCTTTCTGAAAAGAAGAGAGAAATTCTCTATACTGAAATTTACTCTTGCGCAGATTTAGTTGTTCACCAATTTATCAGTAATAAATTTATTGACAAATTTGGAATATCCTATTCTATATTCGATGCAATACGAAAACTCGTTAAAAAATCAAAGCATTGTAATCTTTATTTATTAATCGATGGAAATTATGACTTTAAAGCTCACCAAACCAATACAGGTTTTTACTTTCCCTATAGATCCATTGTAAAGGGAGATTCAAAAGTTGCTTCTATTTCTGCTGCATCGATAATTGCAAAAGTAAAACGAGATCGTTTTATGGATGCTGTTGCCGAAAAATTTCCCGAATATGAATTCAAGCGGCATAAGGGATACGGAACTGCACTTCACTTTGCGAAAATTAGAGAGCATGGTATGTCTGTTATTCATAGAAAATCGTTTCAGTTAAAAGAAGGAGCGCATGGAGTTTAGAGTTTTACCTAAGTCAAATGTAAATGCCATTCTTTCTAGCTCTATTGATGCGAAGGTAGAGAGTCTAAATGGATTTTTGAATTCTAAAACTGCAATCGCTGCAACTGTTTTAGAGTATTTCCCTAGCAATCGCAGCTACTTGTTGAGTTTCTCTGGAAAACAATTACGATTGCAGTCTGAAGCTAAATTGTTTGTTGGAGAAAAATTGGAATTGAGAGTGCAAAGAGAAGGCTCTCGAATTGAAATGGAAATTCTGCAGCGTAGTTTTGGAGCAACGAAAATTAAATCCGAAGAAATGGGAAAGGGATGGAGTCAAAACCATTTTTCTCCATTAAAAACCGTTGAGATGGTTCTTGATTCAAAGAACTCAGAAATTTCGATGAAGAAAATTTTTCAATTTTTAGATGTATACTTTCCAGGCATTGATTGGAATATAGACACACCTTTTTTTTATTGGAAATTGGAAGATGGGCAAGCAAATGGGCTCTACGGAAGAAAGAGTGATAGGCAAAGTTTTTATTTTCATTTTGAATCAGAGAGATTGGGGGAAGTAGATTCCTATTTTTATTGGAAAAAAAATGATTTTTCAGATATGGTTTTAAATTGCGTTTTCAATAATCTTGCCGTTTATATAATTGCGAACGAAAAGTTGCCAGAATTAAAAAAAATGCTTTCATGTAATTCAATAGCTGCTAATGATATCATTTTTCATTATTCTACACTGCGTAAAGGAAAAGGGGATTGGATCGCTTAATGATTGCAGTTGCATTAAAGTTTTTACCAGAAAAGGATAGTGCTCCCATTGTTGTTGCAAGTGGATCGGGTTTCTTAGGGGAAAGGATTAGTGAAATAGCTATGGCAAACGATGTTCCCATTGTCAAAGATGAAGGTCTGTCGTCCACTTTATTAAGAGTGCCTGTAGGTCAAGAAATTCCAGAGACTCTGTATAAATCAGTTGCAGTGGTATTTAGCTTTTTATATAAATTAGAAAATGAATTGAAATCGAAACGCATTTAATATAATGTTCTACAGGGAGATTTTTTTTTATAAATGAAGGTAATTAAAATATCTGATTTAAAGGTTGGTAGCAAATATACGAAACCCTTATATTTGGATAAAGATAGTATATTTATAAATGCGAATACTGCCGTTTCTGAAGCAGATATTACACGTTTGAATAAGTTTGGATTCAAAGAAGTGCTCACTCAGGGCGAATTAGTTCAAGAAGTGTCCGCAAGTGAAATGGTTCTCGATACTAATACTTTTCCAACGAATGATCATGATTTCAAAATGCTTCAGTTAAAGAATATCTATTTGCATATTGAGAAAAATGTCCCTGCCTTTGAGACCGTTTTTAAGGATAGTTTTGTCGTCATGCAGGCTCTGTTCCGTAAAATTTCAGAGGATAAAGCTTTTGATATAAATCCTGTTCGCGATACTGCGGATAAATTGGTAGACCAGGTAAGAACAAATGCACACTTATGCTTTTGTTTAATCAATCATAAGCCAACAGGATATTATCTTTATAATCAAGTAGTCTATGCAACCTTGTTTGCACTAATCATAGGTTCTTTATTAGAGTATTCAAGACCTAAAATGGTAGAGCTTGCAATATCTGGTTTGTTAGCAGATATAGGAATGGCCAAAATTCCGTCTGTAATTTCTGAGAAGAATTCTACCTTGACAGACGATGAGTTTAAAGTAATTAAAAAGCATCCTCTTTTTGGCTATCAAATTTTAACAAAAGTGTTAAAACTAAAAAATGCTTTAGGTTTAGTTGCATTGCAACACCACGAAAATTTTGATGGTAGTGGGTATCCTCAGAAAATTCAAAAGAAAGAAATTGATGAATTCGCTAGAGTCTTTACAATCGGAGACAATTTTGCAGCTCATATACTAGATAGACCTTGGAGGAAAGCTCTTTTACCATATGAAGCAATGAAGAATATGATTAGTCTGAATACTAATAAATATGACTTGGGTTATATCCGCCTGTTCTTAAATAAAATCGCAATGTATCCAATAGGCTCTTGGGTAGAATTATCGGATTCTTCAAAAGCCATAGTCATTGATTCAAATCCGAATAAACCACTTAGACCTTCCTTGATGGTCGTTCGAAATGCAAATGGAATGAAAACCAAGGATTCGGCTTTTATAAACTTATCCGAGGAGGATAAAATTTATATAACTAAAGCTATTCCTTCCGATGATTAAATCATGAAATTCTTTCTAATTGCTGATGCTGAGAAGATCTGGTATATTTGGCCTGAAACAAATGCATATACCGTTCTACAGGTTTTATTTTTTATATTCCTTTTTTTTGCTGTTATTCAAATCGGACGGTATGTTTTTCTAAGAAAGAAATCTACTAGTTCTTCTTGGACGCATATTTTAAATTATGCCTACAACAAAAAATTATCCTCAAAAGAAATTTCTGTTTTAGAGCATTTTTTTACTTCTCTTGATTTATCAGTCAGCGAGAAAGCCAATTTACTTGCTAATAAGAAATCCTTTCAGGCTCTGCTATATACGTATTTAAAAAAATATCACTCTGACTCTGTTGAATCCTACGTGCGCATTCTGGATAAATTGTTTCCTACGCTTGATCACCATTTAGAGATTAAGTCCATACTAGATGTCCATGTTGGTGAAGTATGTGCTACTGAATTTGAGGGTTTGTATTTTCTTGCCCGGGTTATGAGCAAAAATGAAACCGAAATCATTCTCTCTATTAGTGATAGTGCATTTAAAAAAGATAAGGAAGGATTAAAAGTAAATTTATACTTCTATAGGGATAATTTAGGTGGATTCTTAATTCCTGGACTAGTAAAGAAAGTAAACGCAAATGGAATTTTATTTTGTCAAGAAGGTGATGTTCTAATGAAAGGAGAAGAGCATCTTGTTGCTGAATTATCGCGCGAGGTAGAACTATTTCCATGGGGGATGAAAACCCAAGATGCATCTTTGTCTCTTCATGACAATGAAACCAAAATCTTCGTTGATAGTGAGAATGAAGAGCCTATCGTTGTTCCCGCCATGCCCGATACAGAGGAAAGAAAAGAAGAAGAGAAAAATGCAGCTTTGAGTTTAAAAGGCACTATGATTCGAATATCAGATCGAGCAATGCTATTAAATGTGAAGGATCCTTTCTTTAATGAAGCAGTGTTACGAAAGATTGACATCTGGGAAATGGTTGTAAGTCTTAGTCCAGGCTCACAGCCGTTAGTCTTGAAAGGAAAAATAATGAGATCTGATCTTTTTTCTGAGTCATTCATTTTTAAATTCGTTGGTCCATCCGAATCCGATATGCGAACTATTTTTGAGGAAATAAAAAAACATTCTCCTATTAGAGGATTTATTTCATAAAATAGTGTTTCAAAAAATATTGATTCGAAAAAAACTTTTTCAACCGATAAATTAGTAGATAAACTTAAGTCTAAATGATTTGAGTTAAATAGTGGATAATACAATTCGAGGACGAGAAGGGGAAGAGCTAGCTTGTCAGTTTCTGAAGGAACAAGGTCATGAAGTTTTGTTTCGAAATTTCAGAAATCGATTAGGCGAGATTGATATTGTAAGTGTAAAACAGGATTCGATTTTTTTTATTGAAGTAAAAAATTGGGAGGAAAATTTAATTTTGCCTCTTGAGGTATTTACTAAGAAGAAAATTAGTCTCATGAGAAAGCTGGCAGAATTTTTCTTTTTCTCCAATCCTAAGTATAGAGGGAATTTTTTTGTCTCTTTTTGTTTGATTGAAATACGAAAAGACAGAGTTCATTTCCACAGAGATTTGTTTTAGAATTTTTCTTTAAAAGTTTTCAAGGATGAAGACTAAATTTGTTACAGGGAAGTAACTATGAATAAAATGATACATTCTACGGGGACTCTTTTAGATCCGTCGGATTTTGGACCAGATCCGATTATACTTCGTAAAAGAGGTATTTCTAGAAATCTGCAAAATAAATATGAGCTTTATAAACGTAAGATCGAGGATCCGGGCTATATGGATTTTGCAATTAACAAAATAGCGGTAGAATTAACTCATTTCCTTTCAAAGTAAGTCGGTATTCAAATGCACCCATTTCATAAAGAAAAAATCAAGATTCTAGCGTTTGATATTGATGGAACATTATTTTCGTCTGAAAATATTATATTGGAAACTTATATAGAATCCATCCAAAGATTTATTCAGTCATCCGGTCGTCATATCCCAATTCCTAGCAAAGAGAAAATAATTGAGCAGGTAGGGCTTCCTGTAAAACAGATTTTTAGAAATCTCCTGCCAGAATTGAATGAGGAAGAAAGAGATTCTATTTCGGATAGCGTTTTGACTTTGTTACGGGAAAAAATATTTCAAAAAAAAGGCACTCTTTATTCAAGCGTTCATGAAACGATTCTAGAACTGTTTGAACGCAAATATACTCTTTGTATTGCATCTAATGGACGTGCTCCTTACATCAACGCAATTCTACAAGCTTATGAACTTGAGCCCTACTTTGAAGAGCTCGTTGTTATTGATTATAAGGACTTCCAATCTAAAGGCGATATTTTGAAAGCTTATATAGAAAAATATAATCTTCTAGGCGAAAATGCGCTCATGATTGGAGATCGAAAATCTGATTTGGACGCGGCGGTCGATGGAGGAAGCCCTTTTGCATTCTGTGAATATGGGCATGCGGATAAGGGAGAAATCGAAAGCTACAGTATAAAATTAAATTCTATACGAGACTTACTCAATTTTCTCTGAACCCTTTTTGCTTTTTAATTGTAATCCTTTTGTTTTATAACCTGTTGTTTAGATGATACAGTGTTGCTAATTTGATACAGTTTCAGACTATAAATCGGAAATTTATGCCTTTAAGAGCGCTTAAAACTCAATAAATTCACTATTTTAATGTCAGTTTTCTTGGCACAGGGATTGCATACCATGTTAAGTAAGGAACAAGAGAGATGGACAGCAAAATTTTTAGAAAAACATTAAAGAGTCAAATTACAATCAGTGGAATAGGGTTACATTCTGGAAAGAAAGTCAGCCTGAAATTGATTCCAGCAGAGGCTCACACAGGACTTATTTTTATTTGTAACGTCAGGAATAAAAAATCAATTATACCAGTTAGTTTGAATTATGTTGTTGATACAAGCAACGCAGTCACTTTGGGTGATGGATTTCGCATTGTGCAAACTGTGGAACATCTAATGGCTGCTTTATTCACACGCGGAATCACAGATTTAATCATGGAAATTGACTCGAGCGAAATTCCAATTATGGACGGATCTTCTAGACCTTTCTTAGAAGCGATTGATTCTATTGGAGTAACTGAATTCACTGATGTTGTTGATCCTATTCGTATCACAACTCCTGTATGGGTAGTCGACGGTGATAAATACATTGTAATCCTTCCCTCTGAAACTCTAAAAGTAACCTATAACATTCATTTTAATCATCCTCTTTTAAGAGGGCAAAGTATTACTATGGACTTAGATGAGAAAATCCTTTCGAGCGAAATTCTCCCTGCAAGAACGTTTGGATTCTTACGCGACGTAGAAGCTTTACAAGCACGAGGATTGGCGTTAGGTGGCTCTCTCGATAACGCTATAGTTTTATCCGAAGATGGATACTTAAATGAAAGCCTTCGCTTTGAGAATGAATGCATTCGTCATAAGGTGTTAGATTTAATTGGAGATTTATCAATTGTTGGAAGACCAATTATTGGTCATATCCTAGCTTCAAAAGCTGGGCATGCACTTGATGTATCAATGGGAAAGCTAATCATGAGCAGAATTACCGGCGATGAAGTTTCAAAATTCAAAAGTAAACGTATACACGATTTTCGAAATAACAAAGTATCTGCCTTTGCCCAAGAAGCGTAAGCAATTAACCTAAATTTACTCTTACTTATAAATGTCTGAATAAAATGAAAGCTTACCTTTTGATTTTGTTCAACGTTAGCCAAGTTATGAGAAACCACATTCTGTGGAATTGATATCTTAACTTGGTAATATTTAGCGATGAGGGGATTTCTCGATTAGTAGCCGTTCTCAATGCAGTTTGATTCGTTGGGGAAAGGGAGGGATGAGCGCGAAACTCAGAGTGATACGGTGAAGCGATGTTCTACACGTAAGGATTGCAAAGTCATTGCAAGCTAGAAATAGTAAAGCTTGTTCAAAAATACTAGTATTTGCAAGAAGTTTCATTTTAAAATTAAAAACTTCAAATAAGAATGGAAATTTTTTTGGTTATTAGTATGGTTTACCAAACGTATTATGCCAACGAATAAAACAACAGTTTACAGAGGAATTCCTGCTTCGTATGGCAAGTTCTATGGCAAAGCACTCAAGATTATTTCAAGCAACCACATCATACTTCAAACCCATATTGAAGAGAAAAAAGTAAAATTAGAAGTCGCAAGGTTTTTAAAAGCACTTCGTAAAACTAAGAAAGAACTGGAAGCGATCATAGATAAAAAGTCTATGAACCAGGATATAAAAGATATCTTGATTTCACAGATTTGCATGCTTGATGATCCACTTTTACTAGATGGGGTAATTAACCGAATTCAGAATAATCATGAAAATAGCGCATTCGCGTTGTTTAACTCAATTGACGAAATCTCAAATAAATTTGCCGGGCTGAATGATGATTATTTTAGCGAGAGATCTGTAGACATTCGAGATATCGGGCGGCGAATCGAAGATAACCTCTTGGGTCGAAAGAGCGATCATCATATTTTATCGGAATTAAAAGAAGAAGTCATTATCGTTGCTCATGAGCTCACTCCTTCTCAAATGATTCACATTGATAAGAAGATGGTGAAAGGAATTGCCACCGAGATGGGCGGCAAAACCGGTCATATGGCAATACTTGCAAAGAATTATTCCATCCCAACTGTGGTAGGTCTAAATAAAATTACTTCTTTGATTGAAGATGATGAATGTATATTGCTTGATGCTGACGATGGAGTCGTTATCCGCAATCCATCCTTTAACCAAATTAAATACTATGGATCAAGTTCTCCTTTAGAAGAAAAAAAGGAAGAAGCAATAAATTCTTTTACAAGAGATGGACAACGTATTTCAATTAAAGTAAATTTAGATTCTGAAAATGATTGTGAATCAATTATAAAGTCCAATGCTGATGGAGTTGGGCTCTATCGAAGTGAAACAATTCTTATTGAAGATGCAGATAAAATTCATGACGAAGAAGAGCAATTTAGAATTTATAAAAAGATCGCTGCGGATATGCAGAATTTACCCGTGACAATTCGAACCTTCGATTTGGGGGGAGATAAATTCGATAATAAATACAAAGAAGATAACCCATTTCTTGGAAATAGAGGAGTAAGATATTCTCTTAAAAATCCTTCTTGGTTTAAGAAGCAGCTAAGAGCTATTTTGCGTGCCTCGGTATATGGAAATCTATCGATTATGATTCCTATGGTCACCACAATATCGGAAGTCATCAGAACAAAAAAAATAATTGAAGACTGTAAAGCTGACTTAAAGAAAAAAAATCTTGAATACAAAGATATCAAGATTGGCATCATGGTGGAAACTCCTGCTTGTGCGTTGGCTTTGGATCAATTTGCTCGTGAGTGTGATTTTTTTTCCATTGGCACGAATGATTTGTTACAATACACCATGGCAGTAGATAGAAATAATCATTATATTTCAGATCTCTATAATCCGTATAATCTTTCTTTTCTCAGAACACTTCATATGATAATAGGAGCTTCGAATACATTCAATATTCCCTTAAGCATTTGTGGAGAATTAGCTTCGGATACTAATTTTACAATTTTACTGATAGGCTTTGGCTTACGAGAATTATCCGTTTCGTTGCCACTGGTAAGAAAGATTAAAAAGATCGTAGCTTCGATGGATATTCATCAGGCTCAATTATTAGCCGAGAAGGTTTTAAAATTATCAGAAGAAGAGAAATACACTGAGATTGATTCATTTCTCTTCAATAAACATATTAATTAAAGGAATAAATTTTGATAGCAGGATTAAAGGGTAGGATTGAACGGTTAGATGTAAGTTTTGTTGAATTGGATGTGAATGGGGTCATCTATGAGATATTTATTTCCTTTAAAACATATGAGGAATTAAAACTAATCAAGAACGATCAGGTGATACTTTGTATTTATCATTTAATCAATGAAAGAATGCAAAGATTATTTGGATTTCTAAATATTAGAGACCGAGAGCTTTTTAAATTAATTCGCGGCTTACATGGAATTGGCGAAATGACTGCCTTGAAAATTCTTTCCTTCATGAGTGCAGACGATTTGTATAAGGCAGTGGTTAATGGAGATAATTCAAAGTTAGAGAAAATTCCAAAAGTAAAAGGTAAGACATCAGAGAAAATAATTTTCGAAGTAAAACAGAATCTAAAAAAATTCGAGGCCTTTCTAAATGTGGCTGATGTGAATTATTCCCCAACGAAAGAGGATAAGAAGGATTTATCTGTGCTTGCTCTAGTTCAACTTGGATTCGATGAAAAGACAGCGATAAAAGAAGTCTCAAAGGTAATAAGCGATATGAACATAGATGATACTGCTGAAATAATTCGCCAAGTTCTGAAAATAAATTAGGGGCAATGTTTGAACGAGTTTACCTTTGAAAATGCATTAAACCAGGTATCATTAGGTGTTGTAATCTATGACTCTAATTTAAAATTTACGTATATAAATAAAGAAGAAGAGTCCGATGCTTTGATTCGCAATGCCTTGATCGGCAAGTCAGATATTGAATGGTGTAAAATAAAATCTTTGAGCGAAGATATTGCAATGATTCGAAAGATACAAATTAAAAAATCAATTGAGTCAAAACAATCTCTAGAGTATGAAGAAGAATTTGAATACAATGGTGATAAAAAATACATACTAAGAATTATTTCGCCAAGCTTTGATCAAGAAGGAAACCTAATCAACATTATCCGTCAGGGTCGTGATATTACGGAAACGAAAGTTGCAATCTTAAAATTGGAACATTCGGCTAATCATGATTTGCTAACGGATTTACCAAATCGAAGATTTCTTTATTCTCGAATGTCTGATGAACTGAGTAAACCGAATCGGAAGGATATACTTTTATTTTTATTGGATTTAGATAGGTTTAAAACAATAAATGATACTCTGGGGCATTTGATCGGAGATGTATTGATTAAATCAGTTGCAAGTCGAATCTTAAATTTATTTCCTGCAACGCTAGATATTGTTGTCAGTCGGCTAGGTGGTGATGAATTCGTAATTGCTTGTTTTCATACAGATGCTAATATCATTCAGCATGTTTACGCTAAGAAAATATTGGAATGCTTTGCTGAACCATTTCTTTTAGGTGAACATGAACTATTTATTACGACAAGTATTGGGGTATACGCGCATTTGTCGAAGGATACGGTTGCCGATATTGATCTCATTTTAAAACATGCAGATATTGCAATGTATAAAGCAAAAGAGTCCGGTAGAAATAAATTTAGAATCTATTCTCCTGGAATGGACACAAAGGTAACAAGTAAATTTACAATTGAAACTAAATTGAATCAAGCTGTAAGAAGTAACGAATTTCTTTTGTATTATCAACCAAGAATGAATACTCTTACTAGGACAGTGCATTCTATCGAAGTTTTATTGCGTTGGAATTTAAATTCGGAAATTTTAGAGACAATAAAATTTTTTGAAGCAATAGAAGAATCGGGAGTACTATTAATACTGAGCAAGTGGATTTTTAAAGAAGCAATTTTAGCCGATTTAGATTGGCTAAAATTGGGACTTGGTAAAATTCCGATTTCCATAAATCTATCTGAACGACAATTCTATGATGATAATTTACTTGTTCTAATAAAGGATATTCTTTTAGAAACAGGATTTCCAGCAAACCTTTTAGAATTGGAGATAAGTGAAAATTCTATTATGAAAAACCCCGAAGCTAGTGAAGAAATTTTAAAGAATATTCACAATCTTGGAATCAAAATAACACTGGATGATTTTGGTTCCGGATACTCGTCGTTAGGCAAACTGAAAGATTACCCCATTGATACAATTAATGTCAGCAAAGCTTTAGTGCACGGAGTTACAGAAAACTATCAAGACGCAGCAATTGCCTCCGCCATTGTTTCTATGGCACACAAATTAAATATTCGAGTTAATGCTGAGGGAATTGAAACTCTAGAGCAACTCGAGTTTATGCGCTACTTGCGATGTGAATATTTTCAAGGATTTTTTTTCTCTAAGCCAGTATCTAAACAAGAAATGGAAAAATATATTTTGAGTAATGTGAAGCAATTAGCTTATTCTCTATAGATAATTTTATTTGCCACATATAGATATAAATTATCTAATGCAAGAAAGGATATCAATATGAATGAACCATTAAACCATAAAGTAAAAGACATTAACGGCAGTTTCGTAGATTTGAATCAATACAAAGGAAAAACAATACTCATTGTCAATGTTGCTTCCAAATGTGGACTTACTCCACAATACAAAGGACTCCAAGAGCTATACGATAAATATAAGGACAGAGGCTTTATAATTTTAGGATTTCCAGCCAATGATTTTATGGGTCAAGAGCCTGGAACAGAAGCTGATATCAAACAGTTCTGTGAATTGAATTATAAAGTATCATTTCCAATGTTTGCAAAAATGAAAGTCAAAAAGGGAGAAGGTCAATCTGATTTGTATAAATATTTAACTTCTAAGGAAACTAGTCCCGGCTTTGAAGGAGATATTGAATGGAATTTCCAAAAATTTCTAGTGGATAATACCGGTAAGACGGTAAAAAGATATTCTCCGAAAACTACTCCGGAAGAAATTGCAAAAGAATTAGAAAAATATTTATAAAAAATCATTTTTAAAATCGTGAAAAGAAGCATTAGTTGCTAAGCAAGAATTAAATACTGGATGTAGAATGTTTAAAGAAGAATTTATTTTAAAAAAAACTCCTTATCGGAAAAAGCAGATTATAGCCATTAGCCTTCTTTTTATTTCTGGAATTTCCCTGATTCTCTTAGAATCAGGGAATATTTTAACAAACCATGAATCAATTCGAAAAGTTTTGATCAATGCATTTGAGGGCGGATTTGTTGGTGGACTTTGTGATTGGTTTGCTGTTTGGAAAACTTATAATGCAATTGAAAATGATAGCCTCATCGTGGCTGAAGAAATTGGTCAGTGGGTTGCCTCTGATTTGCTTGATAAAAATACATTAAAGAACCAGATCAATGATGTATTAGATAGTCCTGATACAAATGAGCAAATTTATAAATTACTCGATTCCTATTTTGATACAAAAGAAAACACGAAAACGATTTTAGAAAATTTCTGGTCAAAAATTGAAAGCTCAGTAGTTGAATACATTGTTCAGTATAATTTTACTCTGAGCGAAATGTCTTTAATTACAAATGCCTCATCTGATCAGATTATCATTAACACAATAAAGATATGTGTCGGTGACACTCTTTCAAAAATTTCAGAAGAGCAGGAATTTAAAGATTTCGTGGGAAAGATTGTAAGCCAACAAAATGCAATGACTAAATTCGTAACTATGTTTATTAATATACCCAATATAATTAAGCAGTATGGAGAAAAATTAAAATCAGGGGAAGAGAGTTTTTCAGAGAATGAACAATTTCTAGACGAAATGGTAACTATTATCTCTATGAGCGCGGATAAATACATTTTATCGTGGCAATCGCTAAGTGTGGAACAAAAAACAACGGCGGTTCAGGCTCTAATTACGCAATTGCGTGAGACATCGCTAGAAATTGCTTCTAAATACATTCTTCTACATAAAAATCACATCAAAGCATCGAAGACTCTTCGAAATTATATGCCTGTAAGAGAATTCTTTGAGTTTATTGAAGATAAAATCGATGATCAGGTATCAACATTCATCGGAGAGAAAATCTCGGAGCGATTAAAAAGCCAGGATCCAAAAGATTTTAGAGTAAACATTGAGTGGAAGACTCGCAATATATTGGAAAATATACGAATTAATGGAACTTTACTTGGTTTTGTTATTGGACTCATTATTGGAGCAATAAAAATCGCAATTTAAATTATTTTTTAAATAAGTTTCAAAAAATTATGATTAAGACTTGCCAAATTTTTTTAAATTATAGAGCGTCAATTTTAAGATACTAAATAAGTATCGTTTAGCCTTTAATCTTATATATTTTTTTGCTGCATCATAGGCATATTTTAAAAATATTAAAATTTATTAAAGGGTATTAGCCGGAGGTAAAAAATGGCAGATTTAGAAAAAATTAAAGCGATCATCGTTGAGCAACTCGGAGTAGACGAGACTGAAGTAACACCAGAAGCACACTTTATTGATGATCTCGGTGCAGATTCACTCGATACAGTGGAACTCGTTATGGCATTAGAAGAAGAATTCGGAATCGAAATCTCTGATGAAGATGCTGAAAAGATTCAGACAGTTGGCGATGTTGCTAAATACATCGACAAAGCAAAATCCTGATCGTTTTCTAACTTTTTTAATACGAAATTAGCAAGTGATTGCTAATTTCGTATTAATTTTATTTCCCTTTTGACAAAAGAAAATTCACAAAGCACATCTTCTTTAAAGCATTTACCCCAAGAAAGAGTCAAAGACCTAAGAGACTTGATTAAAAAGATCAAGGTTCCATTTCACAACCTAGTTTTATTAAATTCAGCATTTACTCATAAATCTTTTTTAAATGAAACGACAATGCCTTACGAGGATAACGAGCGTCTTGAATTTCTTGGTGACTCCGTTCTCGGTCTAGTTGTAAGTAATTACCTTTTCCAAAAATTTCCAACCCACTCGGAAGGTAAGCTTTCAAAAATAAAGTCTAGAATTGTTTCAGGAGCAGTGCTTGCCAATATTTCTACTTCCCTTGAGCTAAGTCATTATTTGCTACTTGGAAAAGGAGAGAGAACGAGTGGAGGAGCGGCAAATCGCAGCAACCTGGAAAATGTTTTAGAAGCGTTAATCGGTGCCATTTTTTTGGAATCGGGAATTACTGCTGTGGCTGATTTTATTTTGCCACACGTGAAAGATATTGTTGAGAACGAACTCCATTCCTATAAAGATTATCAAACAGCACTGCAAGAATTTTGTCAGAAGAAATTTAAAATGCTTCCGACCTATGAGATTCTTTCGGAAGAAGGACCTGATCATAATAAGATATTTCGTGTAAAGGTTAAGGTAAAAAATGTTGGTGAAAAAATTGGGTCGGGAAACAGTAAGCAAAAAGCGCGGCAAGATGCAGCAAGTAAGATGCTGAAGTCAATGAAAATTCGTATGAAGACAGATTAGAAAAGGAAAACCAATGTTAGACTTCTTTCTAAAATCTAAAAAGCCAAGAATTCGAGTCGCTGCTTTGATTCGAAATAGTAAGGGTGAAATATTTCTTATTAAGCAAAGAAAAAAAAACAAAGATTACTGGTTATTACCCGGTGGCGGAATTGAATTTGGTGAGAGTGCCACAGTTGCATTGGAGCGAGAACTCAAAGAAGAATTGAATTTAGACACCAAGACTTCCAAATTTTTACTTCTAAATGAAAGCATCGATCCAAAAGGAGATAGACATTTGCTTCAATTGGTTTTTGAAGTGGAAGTAAAATATTTTAATCCTTCGATTCCAAAATCAGAGAAAGCGATTGTGGAATTTGCATTTCATTCTGTAGAATCTGTATTAGAATTAGAACTACGACCGGATATAAAAAGTTATTTCAAAGAATCAGGAAGGGAAAAAACTAGATTTATCAAAAGTGATTGGGTGGTGGGCTAATGCAAATATCCGCAGAGACAGTAGAGTTTGGACAAACAAAATACAATGTAGTATTATACGATGACTTTGAAGGTCTCTCAAGCGAATTAGAAAAAATTCAAAACGTATCTAAGTTTATTATTATAACAGAAAAAAAAGTTGCAAAGCTTTATCTCGATTCAGTTCTTTTGGAACTAGAAAAATTAAATCAGTCTGTGAGTGTAATATTCACAAAAGGCAAAGAAAAAAACAAACATATAGACAGACTGAAAAATGTTTACAATCACTTAATTGAATTAGGTGCAGATAGAAAATCAGTTATCTTAGCACTCGGCGGTGGAGTGATTGGAGATTTCGCGGGATTTGTCGCTGCTACTTTTTTACGTGGAATTCGTTTTGTTCAAATTCCTACAACCTTACTTGCTTGCGTAGATTCTTCTGTTGGCGGCAAAGTAGCAGTAAACGCTGATAAAGGGAAGAATATGATTGGCGCTTTTCATCAACCCGAATTAGTTTTCGCTTCCCTCAATAGTTTAGAAACTCTAGAAGAAAAAGAATGGAAGTGCGGACTCGCCGAAGTATTAAAGCATTCTCTCCTTACCGGCGGAGCATTGTTTGAAACAATGAAAACAGCAACTTTTGAGGATGTGTTCAATAAGAATTCTTTGCGCATCTTTATTTCGGAATCAGTAAAATTTAAAACTAGCATTGTAGCTGAAGATGAAAGAGAAACAGGTAAGCGTGCTATTTTAAATTTAGGGCACACTCTCGGACATGCAATTGAATCATTAACGAATTACAAGAAGTATTCGCACGGAGAGGCTGTCGCCATCGGACTCGTCCTTGCTCTCATTCTTTCGAAGCAAAAGATGGGCTTCAAAGAAGAAACATTC
>Ga0075156_10000219_pt1 | contig 29519 bp, 23 predicted proteins | sample JI81AbrownDNA_FD_70966 | JGI IMG/M metagenome (GOLD analysis project Ga0075156, IMG submission 70966) | Wastewater effluent complex algal communities from Wisconsin, to seasonally profile nutrient transformation and Carbon sequestration -... | ecosystem: Engineered > WWTP > Effluent > Algae...
TATGCAAGAGGACAAATATTTTTTGTTTTGAATTAAAAAAATACTTTCACATAAAAACCTTTCTTTTCCTATATTCTTATTAGATAGGAAATTTACACAATGAACAAAGAAAAACTTTTTGGTTTGAAACCAAATTTCATCACAGTCGCGTATTCTCAGTTAATTAAGTCAGCGATATTTTTACGTTACGGCATTAAATCAGACGAGAAGATTTTTCTCAGTTCTAAACCATCCCCAATTCTTGGTGGACTCGAAATTTTTCAGCGCGGTGATGGTTGTCCAGTAGACAAAGGAGTTTTGGTTGGCACAATTCGCATGGGCTACGGTCATCATCGTATGGCGTATGCCGTTTACTCCTGGGTGCTCGCCAAAAAAGTGAAACCTTATCTGCATGATCTTCTTGGCATTGAGTCCAACGAAGCTGTTGCCATTAAAGAAATTGATGGGCTTTATAGTCAGATGAGTCGTGCCTCTTCTGAGTGGGGCGGTCCGGTTGAATGGGCTTGGGGGCAACTCACTGCACAGGGAAACATTGGCTCTCTTTATCTTTCTGCTCTTCTCGCTGAGAGTTATGCAAATATGATGTCCGATCTTTCTCGTTCTCTGCCGTATATTTCCACTTATCCGCTCAATGGTCAAGTCGCTGTCGAAGCGGGGTTTACCAATGTTATCCACTTGATTTGTGACAATTATCCACAATACTATTTACTCGTTCCGGGTGCTTTGAATTTAGTTCAGAGTCCAGCATCTTATCATAAGTTTATTGATATGGGTGTTCCTAAAGAGAATTTACAAATCGCTGGTCATTGGGTTCCTGAGCCTATAGTGACTAACGTTGAAGCAGATTCGAAAGCCCGTATTGAGCGCATTGAAAAACAAAAACCGAAACGTCTTCTCCTTCCAATCGGTGGAGCCGGTGCGCAGAAGAATTATACTCTTAGTCTCATCGACAAGATTAAGAATAAATTGAAGAATGGCGAATTACACCTGTTTATCAACGCAGGCGATCATGCAAATATATTTGAAACATTCAAGACCGAGTTTGCTAAGATGGGTTTAAATTATAATATTGTCAGTGATTGGAAATCTCTTCTCGAATTTTGTAAGACTCATAGTTTTGATTCTAAAGAAGAAACAAAACTTGCTCCTATTACAATTTTCTCTTATGCAAATTACTACGAAGCCTTTACTACGACTGATTATTTGATTCGTGTGTCTGATATTTTAGTTACAAAACCTTCCGAATTAGCCTTTTACCCCGTTCCTAAAATTTTCATTCGTCGCGTTGGAGATCACGAAGCTGCTTCTGCATTTCGTTCAATGGAACTTGGGGAGGGAACGACAGAATGTAGAGAGCCCGAACATGCATTTGAAATGGTAAAACTTCTTACAGAGCAAAATCAAATCTTACAGCGTATGAATGAATGCGTTATCCGCAACGCTCGCGATGGAATCTATGATGGCGCTAAAAATGCTGTAGAGATGGCGGTAAAGTTACTTTAAATCATCGCAAAGGTATATGCCAATGGCTAAAGTGAAAAAAGAAAATTATTTAGCCATTGGTGACATTCATGGTTGTTTAGATGCGCTGAATGAAATCTTAGACTATGCCAATTCTTACCCTGACCATCAACTTATTTTTTTAGGAGATTATATAGACAGAGGACCTTCGGTAAATGAAACTCTGTCACGACTACGCGAGTTGGAAAATGCAATTTTTCTTTTTGGAAATCACGAATTGTGGTTATTTCAGACAATGGACGCGATAAAGGACAAAAAAGAGAAGAGTCAATATTTAAAAAGGAATGAAATTTCAGAATCGAACTTTCAGTGGCTAAAGGATAATTTAGTATTCATTTACGAAACCGAAAATTATATTTTTACGCATTCAGGGTTAAATCCAAATAAACCGCTAAATCAGCAATCTGAAGAGGATTATGTATTTACTTATTGGAAAAATGACTTCAAGAATATCACTTCTAAAATAGTAGTGCATGGACATATCCATGTTCCAGAGGTTCTATTCGGAGACAATAAAATCCTAGTAGATACAGGTTGTTCCTTGGGAGGACATTTATCTGGAGTTGTCTTGCCGGAAAGAATTATAATCAAAAGTCAGCAAACAAAAAATTATCTTAGACTATCGGTGGAAGACATTGTGAATAACTTTAAGAAGCAATTGAAACTAAATTAAGCACATTCTTTTATCCGTCCTAGCTGAATCTCTCTAACGGCAAATCGGAAGTAGCCAAAGAAATTGTCTTCGATCAAGTCTTTCTTTGGTTTACGATTTCCAAAAATATAAAGGTTGTCTTTGGCACGGCTAAGGGCAACATAAAGAATCCGCCTTTCTTCTTCGATGATTTCAGGGTCTTCGTTGATTTTGATATTCCAACCTGATTGTAAATCTACAAACACTGTTCCAAATTCCAATCCTTTCGAGGCATGAATTGTTATAATATTCGTTTCGGGAATTCCAAGTTTAATAAGATGTTGAATTCTAAAATTAGATCTACACAATACCATTAAATCAGGATTAGCGACCACGCTCTGTTTTACTTTTTCACAAAAGCTATCTAGTGTTTGCTCCTCATCTATAGAAATTTTAAATACATTTGCAATTCCTTTTCGAAAGGGTTGAACTTGCTTTTTAATATTCTTTTTGTTTTTTCCAATCGGTATAGCGGATGTTTGCACTATTGCAGGAAGAGAACGATAATTAGTCGTCAGAAAATGTATCGAGCAAGGAGTAAAAAAATCTTTGAACTTTAGAAATGGCTCCGTGCTCGCTCCTCTAAATCCGTAAATCGCCTGCCAGTCATCTCCCACGACACAAAGCTTTTCGGGGTTAAGTAATCTTAGCCACTCAAGCTGACTTAGATCCGTGTCTTGAAATTCGTCTACAATCACTCGCTTGACTTCTTTTCTTGCATCCATTGCCCATTCTTTTTTGTCCCTCAATGCTTGAAGATAAATTTGAACCAAGTCATCGAAGTCTAACTTTCCATTTTCTTTTTTGTATTGTGCATACGTATTATTTACCTCGATAGCAATTTTAGGAAAGTGTTTCTCTAAAAAATTTCCAGTCGAAGAAAGCAAGAATTCATACGGAATTCCTCCGATTGCAAATCGTTCTCTCTTGAAGTAGTCCTTAAAAATAGTTTCTTTTTCATTCGGCTCTATGATTTTGATTCCCGTTGTTGCAAATTCAGGATTGTATTTTTGTAAAATGTAAAGGCAATACGCGTGAAATGTTTGGATTCGTATTTCTGAATGAGTTACTTTTTTTTCTAAACGCTCTTTGATTTCGCCTACCGCTTTTCTTGAAAATGTAATCACGAGTATCTCACCTTGGTCTTCTGTATTCTCTCTAATTACTTTTTCTAATAGCGCAATCATTGTGCTTGTCTTGCCTGATCCAGCCGCCGCAATTACCTGTTTGAAATTTGAGTCGTCTTCTAGAATTGCCTTTTGCTCTGTGCTATAATTCATATTATCCCCTACATACTTAGGGCAGAAAATGAACTTATGTGCGATTTTTATTTTAAACTTTACGCATTTGAGCAGTAAGGGGATTTACAAGGATAGTTTTTCGAAAATGCTTAATAATTCGTCTTTAGAATAAGGCTTTTTTAAGCTTGCAACAAATCCAAACTTTGTCGGGTCTGATATGGCGGGTGATTCTGAATAGCCGCTTGCAATAATAGCAGGCGTTTTTGTATTTATCTTACGAATTTCCTCTAGTGTTTGAATTCCACCTTTTCCACCCGGTATTGTAAGATCCAATATGAATAAATGAAATTCTTTTTTAGCATTTTCTGCTTCTTTTATTCTTTGAATTGCTTCATCTCCATGTTTCGCTAATATTACTTCATAACCCATATTCTCTAAGCGAACAGATTCAATCTCTTGAAGGTAATCTTCATCGTCCATGATAAGAATTCTTGCTTTTCCCTTGATGATAGATTCATGGAAATTTATATCGCGGGCTTCTTTTCCTTTTTGTGCAGGCAAATAAATAATGAACGTCGTCCCTTTTCCTTGAACAGATTCTACATCGAAAAAGCCACTATGTCTTTTGATAATTGAAAATGCTGTTGTAAGTCCAAGTCCGGTTCCTTTTGTTTTGGTAGAGAAAAAAGGATCAAAAATTCTAGGGAGTATTTCTCTTTGAATTCCAACACCATCATCTTGAAAGGAAACCTTGATAAAGCTTTGATTTGAATCGAGAGGGAATTCTTTATGCTTTAGCCAAACATTTTCAGCTTTTACTACTAATGTGCCACCGTCAGGCATTGCTTGTTGTGCGTTAAGCGCAATATTATCTATGACTTGACTTATTTGATTTTCATCAATTTCAGTCATCCATAGATTTTCTTCTAAATCATATTGAACCGAAATATTTGATCCGCTGAGGGAAAATTGAATGCTCGCTTTTAAAATTGGAGTGAGTCTCACCATTTTTTTTATTGGCGCACCACCTTTCGAAAATGTTAAAAGTTGAAGAGTCAGCGCTTTCGCACGATTAAACGCTGATAGCGACTTATTCAAATATTCCTCTATCCTTGGATGGTCTTTACTATACATCAATGCAATTTCGAGATATCCAAAAATTCCAGCCAAAAGATTATTGAAGTCATGCGCAATTCCCCCGGCGAGAATTCCGATAGATTCTAGCTTTTGATTTCTTTGAATCGTCGCTTCGAGTTTAATTTTTTCAGTCATATCTCGAAAAACAATTACTACACCAATGATTTTATTTTCACTATCCAGCATTGGATCAACGCTATACGAGATGATTAGTTCTTTACCGGCGCGAGTCATCAAACTAGTATTTGCGGATAATTCTATTCGTTCTCTAGTTCGGATAATTTTCTCGATTGGATTTTCCAATGGAGTTCTGGAAATTTGATCTACAATTTTAAACACATTTGGCAAGGGCATTCCAATTGCTTCCGTTGCATCCCAACCTGTCAGTTCCTGTGCAGCTTTATTGAACATAGAAATCTTTCCGACTGTGTCCGTTGAAATTACTCCATCCCCAATACTATGCAAAGTTACAGCAAGTCGTTCTCTTTCAGATGCAAGTAGCCTATCAGAATTTTTTCTTTCTGTAATATCTCGGCTAATTCCGAGTAGCCCAATTATCTCCCCATCTCGATTTCTAAGAGGACGTTTGACTGTATCAAATACATAAACTTTTCCATCTGTATATACTAGATCTGCCGGATTATTGAGAGTTTCCCCTCCGAGAGCTGCAAGGTCATCGTTTTCATATCCTCGAATACCTTTTTCTGGATTCCCTTTCACTAACTCAATATCAACTCCATTTTCAATATCATTATGCCCGATTAAATCAGAAGCTTTTCTTCCGACTGCCTTTGCTACCATTTCATTGCAAAGAATTGTTCGAAGATTTCTATCTTTTACAAAAATAAAATCAGCCGAGCAATCTAAGATGTTTTGCATTAACTCGACATTTTCTGTTAATTTTCTCTCCTTTTCTTGCTGCTCTTGCATTTTCTGATTTAATCTCAATGCAATGTTCACAGACGAAAGTAAAATTGATTCAGAGAAATTCTTAGGCAAAATTGCAAATGGAGATGTTATTTCAATGATTTCAGACAAGTCCGCTTTTTCATCATTGGAGAGTAGGAGAATAGGGGTATTTAAAGTTTTAAAAAAATCTCGCTTCTTTTTGATTTCTTCTACATTTTCTAGGGAGTCAATACCAATTAGCATTAAATTTGACCGGTAGTTATTTTCTTCGAGAAGAATAGAATTGAGACTTTGAAATTGGGAAATACAGAATCCCGATATATTAAAGCAGTCTACAAGAGTTCTTGCTATATCCAAATCATTTTCGACAATGAGTATTCTCTTTTTCTCCAAAGCACTTCATCCTAAATTCAAAGGCGATAATTGACAAAATAAAATTTCAAAGGTATAATGAAAAGTCTCATTTTAGGAAATTAGATTCCCCCTTCTTTAAAAGAATTGTATTAAGGTATGGCTAATTTCGCATATCGCAAAAAAAATCCTCTTTCTAGTTTTTTTCCAAAAAATAACTTATTTTGTCCTTTCCTGAATTTATACTTATTTTTGTTAGCAAGAGAGAATTTCATTAAATTTGTTAGTAAATTTCATATTTTTTGATGAAAAGCTTGACATATACTTAATTAATGTTAAGTATGCTAAACATATACTGAGTTTATTTTTTTGTTGACATAATACATTTTTATGTCGTCTAATAAATGAAACGGAGGCAACCATGATTATTAGGTCTTTGGAACATCCAGTTTACTATCGTAGAAAAAAAGGCGGTCTATCCGGTGCGGAGTTAAAACCGAAGCCTGTTCAGGATAGATATAGTAAAACCTTCGAAGAATATCTATCGGAGGCATTTCAAGGGGAAGTTGTTCAGAACGGTGCTTGGTTTTCAAATCAACTATCTGATTTAACTAAGCGCAATTTAAAAAAAATCTGAGCCTTTCTTTTTCAAAAGGTCTCGCATCGAAGACCGATCCACGCTCTATCGCATTAAGAAACCCTGAAAAGCTTCAGGATTGGGAACTTATTGCGATATTGTTGGGCAGTGGAGGGCATGGACGAGATGTAGAGATTCTCTCCAAGGAGTTACTTTTACAATTCTCAAGCATTATTGGATTGGTGAACGCTCCTTCCTCTGTCTTATACAAGCAAAGGGGACTTGGCAAGGCAAAAATAGCAATGCTATCAGCCTTGCGAGAAATATGCAACCGTATAAAGCTTAAAAATATCATTCATCAGTCAGATGCAAACATAGAATCCATAATGGAAGTTTTATATTTGAAACTATTAAAGGAAGTGAGAGAATGCTTTTATTTAATTACGCTCGCACCTGATAGAACTTTGATCAACTTTGACCTTTTAGCACGGGGGGGATTGTCGGAAGTCGGAGTCCATTCTCGTGATATTGTAAAACAAGTTTTAGACGATTCAGCAAAATACGTAATTATTGCACACAATCATCCACGCCAATCCTGTGAGCCTAGTCGAGAGGATTACCTACTCTTTCATCAGCTTCAGAATTTACTTTTACAATTAGAAGTAACCTTACTAGATCATTATGTAATTGGAAAGGAAGGAGTTTTCTCTTGTGCTGAAAAAAGAATTCTTTTAAATCACTAAATCACTTCTTAACTTTTGCCAATCAAATCTTTTACAGAACCTATATTAAAAAAACCAATATACCAAAAATCAATCATTGATAAAGAGCTAAGTCCTGAAAATGTAGTTTCAAGACAAGCCTAATGAATAATGCAATAAAAAACTTACAAGTCCTTTGGATCTTAGTGAAGCGAGACTATGCCCTTCAATTTGCAGGAAGTCTGCTTGGGATTCTCTGGATGTTGATTCAAAGTTTGAGTTTGATATCCATTTATACTTTTGTTTTTTTTATTCTGAATAAATCTTCAAATCTTCCAAACTCTAAGTTAGATTATTCTAGTTATATTTTTAGCGGACTCCTGTTTTGGATACCTCTTCAGGAAATGTTAATTCGAGGAGTAAGCATTCTTACGGACAATCGACAATTAATCAAACGATCAAGTCTTGGAGTAAATCTATTCTTATGGATTCCTTTTATGCAAATGCTGATTCATAGTTTTGTGATTTCTGTTCCGGTGTTTATCGTTTTACTTTGGTCGGGAAGTTTAGATTATCGTTTTTTCTTTTTTTCCTATCCAATTATTTTCATAACGGGACTTTATCTAATGCTTGTTTTAGAATATCTAGCTCGCGTAAATATTCTATTAAAAGACATTTCTCCTATCATGCGGCTACTCTCACAAATAATATTTTGGACACTGCCTATATTGTATTTTCCCTCTGGAGTCCTGCGAGAGGTTAATTTATATAATCCCTTCATTGTTCCGTTAGATGTATTTCGATTCTTTGTATTAAAAGATTATTCCATTCAATTTCCAGTTCTTATTTATCTATTTCCGCTGTCTTTATTTATCTTAATCTTTTTATTAACTCGCTTAAAGTTAGATGAAGTTGTAATGGATCATCTATGATTCGCGTTAAAAATCTAACTAAGAAATATATAGGTTTTAAAACTCCACTGGAGAGAATTTTAACTGCATTAAGTTTCGGATTAATACCGGGTAGCCGCTCCTATACTGCACTCAGCGGAATAGACATTGAAGTTAAACCAGGTGAAATTATAGGTATTATTGGAAGAAACGGTGCCGGTAAATCTACTCTACTAAAAGTATTATCGGGTGTTTCAAAGTTTCAGTCAGGTGTCATGGAGAAGAGTGGTTCTCTTCGATCTATTTTAGAGTTAGGAGTAGGGTTTAATCCTGAGTTATCCGGTGATGAAAATGTTTATTATAATGGACTCGTGTGGGGATATTCTTTGAGCGAAATTAAATCTTTAGCAGATTCCATATTTGAATTTTCTGGACTGAATGAATTTAGAAATGTTCCCTTAAAAAATTATTCTACTGGAATGATGATGCGTCTAGGCTTTGCACTTGCAACTGCTAATCGCCCTGATATTCTTTTAGTAGATGAAGCATTAGCAGTTGGAGATGCTAGCTTTCAACAGAAATCTCTTTCTCGATTTCAGAGATTCAAAGAAGAAGGCTCTGCAATTATTATTGTAAGTCATGATCTCAATCTATTGCAGATGATATCTGACAGAATGATTGTAATGGAAAAAGGCAAGATAGAATTCAGCGGATCACCAGCATTAGCCTTAAAAAAATACATTCAGATTTTAGCTGATAATTCTTTTACTGAATCCACACATGAAAAGCAAGTTAAATCAGAACATATAGAATCTTACTCTCTCCAAATGCAGGGTAATAAAATAACCAAATCTATTTTTGGAATAGGCGAAATTGTAACTCTTAGTTTTTCCATTAGACTTAGAGCGGCTATTCCTGATTTGACGATAGGGTTTCATATTGATGATGCAAAAGGACTTCGAGTCTTTGGAACCAACTCTTATCATTTAAAAAAAGATTTAAAGAATCTAAAGGCAGGGGCCATCGTTACTTTTAATTTTACATTTCCCCTTAACATTTCGCATGGAAAGTATAATCTTGGTTTTGCGCTCCATGAGGGAGATAACCATACCACAAACTGTTATCTCTGGAAAGACGATGTTTTAGATTTTGAAGTAGAGAGGCTTGGCGTTCCTAAGTTTGATGGACCTAGCTTTTTGCCTGTAGAGTGTGTGTGGGAGATTAAGTAGTAGAGAAGCAACGTCATTATCGTAAGGACTTGATTAATCAAGTCCTTACGATAATGAGCGGTGATGATTCATTCTTTTAGACTATATAGAGTAACGGCTAATCTCGAGAACCCTAAAGTTCATATGACTTCCTTCAAAATCAACAGAAGCCATATCCCCAATTTTCTTGCCTAACAATGCTTTACCCATTGGAGATTGATAGCTGATGATGTTCTTTTCTGTATCAGCATCCCAAGCACCCAGGATAGAGTATGTATCTTCTTCTCCATTGTTTTCATTTTTCAATTTTACAGTGCAACCAATATTGATTTTATCAGTTTTAACGTCTGTAATATCTAAAATCTGAGCACTCTTGAGTTCAGTTTCTAATTTTTTAATTTGAGCCTGGAGCTGAACTTGCTTTTCCATTGCTGCTTTGTATTCAGCATTTTCACGTAAGTCTCCTTTCTCTTGTGCCTCACCTATATCTCTTGAGTTCTCTGCCATTTCAACGTTTACGAGATGCTCAAATTCTTCTTTCTTTGCATTGAATCCCATTCTAGTAACAAGAATAACGTTACTAGGAATTGCATAACCATCATCTGATGAATCGTCATCAGAGCTAGTATAGCTATCATCCCATGAGAATCCAGGTTTGAGAGTATTGATTAGATTGAGAAGTTTATCCTTCTCTGCATCCGTAACATAAGGCACTTCTTTAAATAGTGCATATATTTTTCTAATAAAATCTGCATCGCTAGATTTGATAATCATAGAAACGGTTTCATTATCGTTTCCAAACAGGATATCCATTGCTGCATTCTTGAGCTTTGTTCCTTTCTCTTCAATCTTTCCAAGCGGTTTTAACAAACGGAATGTTCTAAGAACTAAGTCCGAAATGGATACATTTAACCAAGAATAATCCCAAGAGCCAGATAATATGGATTTTGCAACCCACAAGAACACTTCTGGATTCTCTTTTGACTTATTGATTGTTGTTTCTACAAATAGGTTTAATTCGGAATGTTTGTTTTCAGAAACTAAAACCCCGAATGCATATTTGTTTACTTTCACAGGAACTTCAAATAGGATTCCCATAAAAATATTTGTATATTCTGAATGGTATTTTCGAATTAGATTTACATAATTCTTTTTTACCTCTACGTTTGTTAATTGCTTTGAGAAACTGAGTAATTCTTCCTTAGTCTGAGACTGAATGAGCCTTTGAATTTCTTCTGGTTTTTGATGACGAGGTAAATCATCTGAGTGAATCAAACCGGAAGCAATTTCTAGGTATAAATAAGCGACAAGTCTTCGGAAAATATCTTTAGCTTCTTCTTCTTCGTAGTAAAAGTGGTTAAAGGATTCGACGGCACCTTCAGCTTCTTCATATACCTCCAATGCTTCGAGAGCAATGTCGAGTTTTTTGTTTATATCGGTTACTGCCGCGAATTTATCGGATAACTCTTCTGTTAGAGAGATTGGCTTTTGACGATAAATGATTTCATCTTTCTTCTTTGGATTGAATCCAATACGCGGATCTTTCTTTAGAAGTATTTTTGCTTTATTCCACCACTTTGACCATTCTTCTGATTTACTCAGAAATTTTGTAGTAATCTCAGCCTTTATATCACCAAGAGTCATTAGATTATCATGGGAAGTTAATAGTTCAACAAAAAATGTAGGAATATCATTTGCAAATAAGTCTACAATCTGTTGCTTATTTTCATATAACTTCACCCAAATATGATCTTGCTTGAGCGGTTTAAGGCTAGTAATCGCCATTTGAATAGAAAGCTTATGGTCTTTTTTATCCAGAAAGTCAACTACTATCGAATCACTAGCACTGCTGATTGATTTAATTTGACCAACACCCCAATTTCTATGCATTACATAGTTATTGGTGTCAAAAACAATATTTCGCTCAAAGTTTGTGATACATGCTTTGATTGATTTTTTACTATTACCGATCTCTGACATCTTTAAGAATTCTTCCAACAAGGAGTGATTCACATACTTTGCCTTGTAGGCTCTAATTAAGTCATTTCTTGCTTTTTGAGAAAGCGGTTCATGATCGAGAATCTTCTTTAGCAATAGAATTGTTTTGTCGTAGTCTTCTAATTGCTTATAGGTCTCCATTAAAGGATAAAATAAAATAACGATTCTCGATTTTTCTCTAGCCGAAAGAAGAATTCGCTCAATCTTTTCAAAGAAAGGTAAATCCTCAAAATTGTGCTCAATTAATATAGGCCAGATTTCTTCTAATTGCCCATATTCCTTTGATCTGGCGAAAGATTCAGCTGCTTGCTTTAGAAAGATAATGGCTTTGTCTCTATCTTCGTCTAGAATTGAAAGAGCGTATTTTTTTGCAATTTCTGGATTCTTGCGATCATGCTTTGCCAATTTTTCTAATACAAGTTTTAGCTCTTTGTTTTTGTTTAATTTTTCTAGAGCCTCCGCCTTATATTTGAGTGCAAGTCTTTGCTCTCCAAATTGTAAAATATGATCTGATATGTATTCAATAATAGTCCATTTCCCATGAACTTTAAACTGCTCAAGTAAGGACTTAAGATGATTAGAGTCTTCAATTTTATTTTGTATTAAGGATAGGAATCCTGTTAAATATCTAGCAGAAATGCTATCAGGATGATCTTTTAGGTGTTCCTCTATTTTTTGGCTAGCTTCATCAAGCTTTCCAAGTGTTTTATAATGGCTGATTAAATCATCTAAGATTTTAAACTTTGTAACGGGAACAGAAGAAGCATCTACACGGACATAGATATCTTCATTAAAGAGATTTGTGAGCTTATCTAGTTCACTGCTTGATTTTTCGTTCGTAATGACTGTTTCTTGGGACATGAAACCACTCCAAAAGCAATTAAAGATTTATTTCTATTTGTTTATTTTAGTAAAAGAAGACGTTAATTTCTAATATTTTGAGGTTAGGAAATAAGTAAACCATAAAATATCAGCTTAAATCAGCTTTCCTTTAAAAGCAATTGAATTTTGCAATGATAATAGATGAGTGAACAAATGCGGCTTCTTTTATGTGAGATTACAAGATTTTATAGATGATAAGTGGACATCCGACTTTGCCTTAGTACACTTAGGCAAAAAAAAACCTCACTGCCTTTGCAGCGAGGTCTTTCCATTTGAGGAAACAAGATTTTTAAGGCTTATTTCTTTTCAGCAGCAGGAGCGCTCTTTGCTCCACCAGAGTTACCACAATCCTTAACGGGCTTGATACCTTTAGCTTTTGCCTCAACTTCTTCCACTCTTTGTTTGTTAGAACAATCCTCTGGATCGAAGTCTAGATTTGCTCCATCAAAGTGAACATCGAATGTATCCGCTAAGATTTTTAATTCGTCAAAGAATAGATAAGTAATATCTCCACCAGTTTTAGGTGTAGATCTTAGTTTGAATTGTTTGAAAACTAAGCTTTTTGTTGCAGGGTATGCTTCTACAAATTGTGGAATATTTGCAGGAATAACTGCAGTCATCGGACGCCATCCAACAAAGTTAACCGAACCAAATTTGATTACATGAGTATCACCTTTGTAGTCTTCAAACCAACCTTCTAGAATATAATCAATTCCTCGTCCTAGAACCCAAACGGACATAGACTTTGTTACACCAGGTAACTCTACTCCATAGATAGGCTGAATGTTTACGTTGTTAATATCGCGCTTCTCAGGAGCTTTTTGAGCTTCAGTGTTTGAAAAAGCATTGTCGTTGATAAACATTCTTGGACGGTTGATTATAAAATCAGCAGTTCTAGGTGGTCTGATTGTTACTTCATTGTTACCAGGAAATGTAAAATGAAATTTAACAGCGAGAACTTTTGCTTTTTCTTTGTCTTTGCTTAAATCAATGTATTTTACATCTCTAGGATATCCATTTAAAAGCTTAACTTGTCTCATAGACTGAGTAGACGGAGCTAAGTCCTTTTTGTATGGTTTTTTCCCATAGTTGTCAGGCAACTCAGAATCTTTATCAGTAAATACTTCCCATTCCGTATTGTCCCAAGTTTCCAATGTGATTGATTTTAACTCATTGTTTCCTAGGTCATTTCCGTTTGTTGTTTTTAATCCTTTCTTTTCTGCATAGGCTATACCAGAAAATGCAATCGCGATTGCAACTAAACTTGAAAGTATACCTATTAATTTCTTCTTATTGTTCATATATTCCCTCATACCAAGTAAATAAATTCTACCAATTATCCTTGATTTCAAATCCAGGATAAATCATATCATACTTATCAGATCTCACTTCTAAGTCATCAACATAGAAATAAAAATCTCCAGCAACTTCATGCACATCACTTGCAACAAACAAAGAAACAAAGTGAATGTTCTTATCTAATAAAGAATATCTTGTGCTTTGTGGAACGTATCCTGGAATTGGAGCAGTTAATTTTCTCCATCCAAAGAAATCTAGTCTTCCTAATCTGATATTGTGAGTGTTGCCTTTATAATCTCTGAATTTTGCAAAAATCGTATGTCTGAATTTTCTTCCTAAAACCCAAACCGAAATTTGGCGAGCTTTACCTTTGATGATATACTCATGCGGAGGAGAAAGTTCTACTCGGTCAAAGCCTTTTTCAGCGAAGAATGTCTTTACGCCTAAGATATGGTTTGCACCAATTCTATCTTTTTGGTCTTCGGCAACTGGAACATATTGACCTTTATCGTCCTTTTTATCAGGTACTGATTTCTCATCAAATACATCTTTAATAATACCTCTTTGTATCATCTTAAGAACTTTGGTTTGTCCCAGAGGAGTAGTTGACTTCGCTCTCCAGTCTTCGGATTCTTCGAAGTCTTCGAGCGTAACTCTTTCCAAAGGCTCAATCGCCGCACCACCGCCACCACTATTATTAGCAGCAGCCGGAGCTGTTTTTGTTTCCTGTGCATATATAGATGGTAAACCTAGCACAGCCATCAACACCATCATAACAATATTTTTAAACTTCATTCGAAACTCTCCTTCCTCATTTGTACGGAATAATTTAGTGCTTAAAAAGTCCATAGTTATCTGTATCTTATTCTTTGTCATTCGCAATCAGAGTTTGAAACCTTGAAAGTATTTCTATCAATTTATCAACTCCTTCCGCTGGAACAAAGATGGAAGATTTCTTACTATTTGACCATTCGGAAACTTTCAGATAATATCCTGCTTGATTCTTTTTTAAATCAACTAGAAAAGTTTTGTTTTGGGTCACAATCTTTTCCGTTTGGATTTCAGGATCTATCATTTGTCTCTTATTCTCCCAAATTGATACATTCACTATCCATTTCTAAATCATTTTTAAGAAACCAAAAAATTTAGAAAGAAATATTTATAAACTACTGAATAAAAAACTTCCGCTCAATCGCTTATAACCCGCCACCAATATCTCATACAAAAATAAATATCGGTAATCAGGTTGTTTACAAATGTATCTCTATTCTTATCGGAAATACAAGTTTAAAACTTAGTACAGGGAAGTAAATAAACTTGTATGCAATAAAAAAAAGGTTTAGTTATTAACCTTCATCTTGACTGCTTTTTCCGCAAGTGCCTCAATCTTATCAGACCGAAGTCCAAAGTAATCTAACAGCTCGCTCCATGTTCCTGATTTTCCAAAAACATCCTTCATTCCCAATTTTAATACAGGGACTGGGAATTCTTCTGCTAGAAGCTCACTTACAGCTGAGCCTAAACCGCCAATAATGCTATGCTCTTCGCAAGTAACTACTGCACGACAAATTTTAGCATGTTTTAAAATCAACGCATTATCAATTGGCTTTATTGTAGCCATATTAATTAAAGTAACTGAAATTCCCTTTAGACGCAAAGCCTCAATTGCCTTAATCGACTCTCCAACCAAAAGACCACAGGCAACAATTAGAACGTCTTTACCCTCTGAAAGAAGTTCCCCTTTCCCAATTTCAAACTGATAATTTTCTCTTTGAATGAGAGGAATCGGAGGTCGTCCTACGCGAACATAAACAGGACCTTTGTATTCAGCAATTTTTTTTATGACAAGTCTTGTTTCATTAAAGTCCGCGGGGCAAATCACTGTCATCCCAGGAATCACGCGCATAATGGCAAAATCCTCAATGATTTGATGAGAAGCTCCATCCTCGCCAAGCGTAATCCCCCCGTGAGATGCAACTAATTTTACATTGAGGTTGGGATAAGCGACACTATTACGCACAACTTCCCAGGCCCTTCCAGCTAGAAACATAGCGAAGGAAGAAGCAAATGGAATTAAGCCAGTCAAAGCCATGCCAGCAGCATGGCCGACTAAATTTTGCTCAGCAACACCCATATTAAAAAATCTCTCGGGAAATTTTTTCTTAAACACACTAGTTTTTGTTGAGCCAGAAAGGTCTGCATCCAAAACTACAACACGATCATTTTCAGAGCCGAGCTCAGCAAGAGCTTCTCCGTATGCATCGCGTGTAGCTTTTAATTCAGAGTTTGTATTGGTTGCAATAACTCCCATTAGCCTTTTAATGCCTCTGCTTTGTCAGTTTTTTCCCAAGTGAACGTTTCACCAGTTCTACCGAAGTGACCATAGCTTGCAGTATCAGAATAAGTTCTTCCTTTTTCAAGCAAGCCTAACGTTTCAATAATTCCCCTTGGAGTTAATCGGAAATTTGCCTTAACACGTTTTACAATTTCAGAATCAGGAATTTTAGATGTTCCAAACGTATCAACTAAAACAGATACAGGCTCAGCAACACCAATTGCATAGGCTAATTGAACTTCACATTTAGAAGCAAGTCCAGCGGCTACTACGTTTTTGGCGATGTAACGTCCCATATAGGCAGCAGAACGGTCAACTTTAGAAGGATCTTTTCCTGAGAAAGCTCCACCACCGTGTCTTCCGTATCCACCATAAGTATCTACAATGATTTTTCTTCCTGTTAAACCTGTATCTCCATGAGGACCGCCAATGATAAATATTCCCGTTGGGTTGATAAAGTATTTAGTTTTTTTAAGAAGGTTAGCTGGAATTACTTTCTTAATGCATTCTTCAATTACAGCTTCTTTGATTTGTTTATGCTTTGCTTCTGGTGTATGCTGTGTTGAAATAACAACAGTATCCACTGCAACTGGCTTTCCGTTCTGGTAAATAACGGTTACTTGTGATTTTGCGTCAGGGCGAAGAAATTTTAATTTCTTTCCATGTCTTAAGTCTGCCAATTTTTTCATGAGTGCATGAGAGTATTGGATTGGCATTGGCATTAATTCTTTTGTTTCATCAATTGCAAATCCAAACATTAATCCCTGATCTCCAGCGCCTTGTTCTTTGAATAATCCCTGTCCCTCTGTTACACCTTGTGAAATATCAGGACTTTGTTTGTGAATATGTGTTTGCACAACTGCAAATTCAGCATCAAATCCCATCGCTATATCATTATAACCTATTTTATTGATAACGCCTCTTGCAATTTCTTGGGCATCAATCTTTCCGTTGCTTGTGATTTCGCCAGCTACAACGACTAAATTAGTGGTTACTAATGACTCGCAAGCAACTCTTGATTTAGGATCTTGCGCTAGAAATGCATCTAAAATTGCATCAGAAATTTGATCACATACTTTGTCAGGGTGACCTTCAGAAACAGACTCGGAGGTAAAGATAAAATCATTCAACGACATTGGTTATTTTCCTGTAATGTTTATTTTCTATCCCAAACTTTTAAATACAAAGTTAAATTTGTCATCTAAATTAAGGGTTATTGACTACAAAATGTTGGATATTTGTTTAGTCAATGAGGTTTATTGTAAAATGAAATAGGTAAATTTCGCATTCTCGCACACGCTTTCGGAATAAAGAAATCGAGGTGTACTTAGCTGTTCGAGCTGACTAGAGGAGAATAGGTATTAGCTTAACAACATTGGACATTTCGCTGCTTTAACCAAGCTATCGGGATTATACTTCGAAAGAGTAAGATAACCAATAACAAGTGAAGACTTCTTTTACCATCCTCAGTGCTACAGGCTTTGTGATCTCGGTTAAAAAATTTTTCCCTCGTTTTTCCTAAGTCCGATTTTTTACAACCCAACCATCCTATCTTTTATGGGTGTTCATCAGTGGTAATCTTTGAAAGTCTCCAATAACGCAAAGATTTCAAACTAAATCACAAAATGGAACCTTCTGAGGTCTAAGATATGCATCAAAAAACTACGGATAATTGCTAGGCTCACTTTGTCCTAAGCCTGTATTTTATCTTGCAATTATTTGATAAATCAGAAAACTAACATTCACGGGAGAATTTTAATGATTAATAAGAATCTTAAGCAGGTAGGTTTTATCCTCCTGATTATTTTATTTGTCCTCTATGGTCTATACAATAGCGAGAAACGAGAAAACAAAGTAGAGGAAATTTCTTATTCCGACTTTTTAAATATGATCGAGCCAGCAGATGGCATTAAACCAATTGGAAAAATTATAATCAACCCAGACGGGAAAACAAAAAAATTAATCACCATAGATAAAGAAGTTATCGAAGGCTGGTTTGAAGATGCAAAGGATAAGCGTGTTAAGCCTTTCAAAACGATAGTCGCTCCACTGACTACAGACGTATTGGGAAAACTTCGCAAATCCAATCTTACATTTGTTGCTAAGTCCACAGAAGAAAATCGTTTCCTGAATGCTATAACAGCGATTATCCCCTGGCTTCTTATCATTGGTGTAGTTTGGTTTATCATGATGAAACAAATTCAATCTACAGGCAACAAAGCATTTAGCTTCGGCAAAAGCAAAGCAAAGATGAACATGGATCCAAAAGTCAAAGTAACTTTTGCTGATGTAGCTGGTTGCGATGAGGCTAAGACCGAATTATCTGAGATGATAGACTTCTTGAAAGATCCAAAAAAATTCCAAGCAATCGGCGCTCGTATTCCAACAGGTGTATTATTAGTAGGTCCTCCTGGAACAGGTAAAACCTTATTAGCCCGTGCGGTTGCCGGAGAATCAGGAGTTCCATTTTTTAGTATTTCAGGATCTGACTTCGTAGAAATGTTTGTAGGGGTTGGTGCCTCTAGAGTTCGTGATTTATTTGAGCAAGGAAAGAAAAACGCACCTTGTATTATTTTCATCGACGAGATTGATGCTGTAGGTCGTTTACGCGGTGCAGGACTTGGCGGTGGACATGATGAAAGAGAGCAAACACTCAATCAAATGCTTGTCGAAATGGATGGCTTTGAGGCTAACGAAGGAGTAATCGTAATTGCTGCAACCAATAGAGCAGACGTTCTTGACCCTGCCCTACTTCGTCCAGGTCGTTTTGACAGACAGGTAATTGTTGATTTGCCAGACGTGAAAGGAAGAGAAGCTATTCTAAATGTTCATACCAAAAAAGTTCCACTTACAAGTGATATTTCTCTTAACTCTATCGCTCGTGGAACCCCTGGATTTACAGGAGCTGATCTTTCCAATTTGATTAATGAAGCTGCCCTTCTAGCAGCTCGCAGAAATAAAAAACGTGTCACACAAGATGAACTAGAAGATGCACGCGACAAAGTAATGATGGGACCTGAAAGAAAATCTTTCTTCATTACAGAAAAAGAAAAAGAAGTTATCGCCTACCATGAAGCGGGACATGCAATTCTTGCAACTCTTCTTCCTTATACTGAGCCTGTGCACAAAGTCACCATTATCCCCCGCGGTCGTGCTCTCGGACTAACTCAGTCTTTACCTGCTGAAGAAAAGCATATTCATCCAAAGAATTATTGGCTTGATCAAATTGTAATGGCAATGGGTGGCTTTATTGCAGAAGAATTACGATTTGGAAATACATCTACTGGCTCTAGCAATGACATTCAACATGCAACGAATATTGCCCGCAAGATGGTATGCGAATGGGGAATGTCCGAAAAACTTGGAACAGTGAATTACAATGGGGCTAACGACCAAGTATTCGTTGGTAGAGATATGGGTCATGCGTCTAATAAGTATTATTCGGAACAATTTGCCGCTTTAATCGACGAAGAAGTAAGAGCCATTGTGCAAACTAGCTTAAACAAAGGTCGTGATCTAGCCAAAAAGAATTTCAAGAAATTAGAGCAAATCGCCAAGGCTCTCCTTTCACAAGAAATTATTACCCATGAGGAGTTAATGGCAATTGTTTCTCCTGCAAACCCAAAAGGCGGAAGCAGCGAGAAAACTTCTAAGTCTGCAAAATCTAATGGAGAGTTGAATCCAGCTTTAACCTAATATGGCAAAGGGTAATCCACAAAGATTTTCAACTGATATTCCAATTACAACCCAACTGCATATAAGCTCGATTGAAAACATTCGAGCTGTGCTTTTTGGTTCAAATCTATCGACTGACGCACGAGAGATTATAGATAGTCAGAAGGAAGATATCCTTGCTCAGTTGACAGAAATTCAAGCGGCTTATACAAAGTTTATTCAAAGATTAGTCGGACAGTCAATGAAAGACGAAGTTGAGAAGCAAGCTAATGAACTTTTTCCTGATGAAGAAGACATGAAGCCGCAAGAAACTGAATTTTTAAAAATCAAAATTATTTACGAAAACTTAGCATCCTTCTTAAAATTGGTCGAAACTGCTTGGAATAATATTATTGGAATGTCTAAGGTATTTTCAACCTATCCAATTACCAAGCCTCTTTATGATAAGATCCAGAAAGAACATTTCGGCTTGATTAGTATTTTAAATGATGATACAAGGGCTCTGCTTGATTTGATCGAAAAAACATTTGATTGTCATGTTGTCGGCTCCTCTAAAGCAGACAAGCGGCTTCTGGTAAGTAACCTCATTTATGAAGAGGGCAAGGATTTTACTTATGAAAATCTTTTTAAAAACCTCCCCAAATTAGAAGTAATTCCAACAACTACTACTCCTAAACTATCAGATCGATTGTTTCAATCAAAACCAAAGACTCCATCGCAAGAAACCGATTATTATTTTACAACTATAAAGGGAACAAAGGAGTGGAATCGAAATGACGCTTATATTCTCTATGTGAAAAAAGGGGACCTCAAAGACGAAGAAAAGAAATTTTATAGTTCAAGCTTTGTGATTTTAAATCCGTCGGACAATAACAACATTAACCTCGCAGCGGCTCTTGTCAGAAAAAACATGGGACACTCCGCAGCACCTAAATACAATAAAATGCTGCAAACACTTCTTGACTTTGCAGTAACTAATTTATTTTCAAGAGATTTTGTTGATCTATGTGATGATACGTATACTTTCTTATATCATATAGGCCCGATTGTAATATATAATATCATCCAAGAAGATTTGGTTCGTAGAGATTTCGGCTACTGCCATTATGTAGATAACAATAAGATTATCAAATTTCTTCCAGAAGCAATTATCAAAAAGCATATCATAGACTTTTGGGCAGACAAATTCTTTGACTTGAAAGCTTCTCAAGTAGACGCATATATCAATTACTCCAAAGGCGTTTCTAATATTCGTGAATCCTACAAAAACTTCTTTGAAAATGCTGCCTCTACGCGTAAACGAATTACAAATGATCCAATGACCACTGAAGAATACATGCGAGAAAATGTCGGGAAATTTTTCGGTTATAGAAGAGCACAGGTTTATAGACGTTTTGTGCCAGACAATGTATTTGGTCTCATGCAAGAAATCAACTCTACAGATTTAGTAAATAAGTTCAAATCCCGTTAGATGCCTACTATATTTTCACACGGCATAGCAGCTGTATCCGCCGGCTCCTTATTTAAAACAAAATCAGATACTTTAAAATTCTATCTTCTTATTCTTTTCTGCTCAATCATTCCAGATGCTGATGTAATTGCATTTCGATTTGGAATTCCTTATTCCCATTGGTTAGGACATCGTGGGATTACACATTCCATTTTTTTTTCTGCAATCCTTCCTATTCCAATCTTATTTTTGTTTTATCGAAATGATTTCGCGTTTAATTTCCGTTATCTGCTACTCTGGTTCGTATTCTTCCTATCAACACTTTCTCATGCATTGCTCGATGCGCTTACAAATGGAGGACTTGGAGTTTGTATCTATTGTCCATTCTCTACTGAAAGATTCTTTTTTGACTTTCGCCCAATCCAAGTCTCCCCCATTGGCAAACGGTTTTTCTCCGAAGCAGGTATACGTGTATTAGCCTCAGAATTTATATGGATATGGATTCCTTCGTTTATTGTGCTTGGTGTTATAAGGTTGGCGAGGCTTAAATCACGCTAAGAGTTGTTTTAAGAAAACAATTACAACTGACAGGATAATCCAATTATCCGTTTGATCTCTTTCTTTATTCTTTTTGAAAATATGATTGCATGAATCTTTACACAGTGACTTTGCCTTTCTAAGGTTTGATTCTGCTTTTGAAAACCCACTTGACTTATGTATTTATATTCTTTACTATGGATCATTATGGCTAAATACATAAACCCGTATACTGACTTTGGTTTCAAAAAACTCTTTGGAGAAGAAGGAAGCAAAGAACAATTGAAAGACTTTTTGAATGAGCTATTGCCACCCATTCACAAAATTAAAGATTTATCTTTCAAGAAAACGGAGCAGTTGCCAGAAAATGAAAACGCCAGAAAGGCAATCTTTGATATTTACTGTGAGGCGGAGAACGGAACGAAGTTCATAGTAGAGATGCAGAAAGCAAAGATAGATTTTTTCAAAGACAGGGCTATATTTTATACTACATTTCCAATCAAAGAGCAAGCGGAAAAGGGTGATTGGAATTTTGAATTGAAGCCTGTGTATTGCATAGCAATTCTAGATTTTAATTTTGAGAAAGACACGAAGATAACTGAGACTATCAAGAATGATTATCTCAGTAGCGTGCAATTAAAAGATCAGTATTGTAATATTTTTTATGATAAGCTTGCCTTTATATTTTTAGAGATGCCACGGTTTATAAAAACGGAATCTGAACTAAAAACTCATTTTGATAAATGGTTGTATTTCTTAAAACATTTGGAGGATTTTAATGATATACCTGACATTTTGAAAGAAAGTGTATTTATTGAATGTTTCCGTAAAGCAGAAATAGCGAATTACAATCAGAAGGAAAGAGACCAATACGAAGCAAGCCTAAAAGTATATCGAGATTTAAAAGGTGTAATAGATACTTCTTTTCATGATGGCATAAAAAAAGGTATAGATATTGGTATAGATATTGCCATCCGAAAAGCTAAAAAGAAATTTTCCGCGCAAGAAATTGCCGAAATGTTAGATGTCCCAATAAAAAGAGTGAATGAAATAGAAGAAGACACAATTGATTAAAGTTTACAGCCCATTAGCCGCTTTTCGCTAACCCAGAATAAGAAAGGAAGTTTTATGACTATGAAATACATTTTATTAATCCTACTCTTTGCTGGTTTAATCCAGTGCTGGAATTACAGAACAGATTGCTATGAACTAGAAGGATTGAATTATGCAGCTTCGACTAAGCCGAATCGCTTGGATAGAGTTTTAGATTCTTGCGGTGCTCTTGCATTGCCGTATTTAGTAAACCCCTCAGCTAAAATGGACTCTTGGCAGAGAGATACACTTGTATTAAATTGCTATTTAGTTCAGCAAAAAAGAAAGAAGTGCGATAAGGAAATGAATGGTCCCTGGCCTGGCAATCCATATATTTGGGATAAAAGATATGGGAGGTAACTTTTAATTATCCACTATGAGCAAATACAAATCCATAACCCTCTGTGGCAAAACATTGCCGTATCAAAAACCAAAGCTGAGTAAGTTCCAGAAACTCATCCAATAAATAAAAGCAAATGAGACTAGCAAAAACAATACAGATTGGATTTGTCGGTATAGATGTAGACCTCTTTCAATGAAGGACTTAAGTGCATAATAAGTAAATGCGCTGATACCGAGGATAAAGGCAAACGGAAGACTAAAGATAGTATAATCATAGGGAGTCAGTTGTAGAATATAATCATGAGTATCCATTAGACGATAATGATCTACAAAGAAATAGAAACTACCAAATAGAATCAATGCTAAAAACGTTTCTAGCCAGAGAAGAATATGCACATTTCTTCTCATTCGATTAGGAACGTAGGCAATTTTTTTAGCAAATGCATAGGGAAATTCTACCACCAACAATAAAAGCATAATAGAATAAAAGCTTAAAAAGAATATTCCTAGATTCTCATGAAAGGTTTTTGTTTCAAAGAGCGGCAACTTTCGATAAGCCCCGTGTTGACCAGATCCTGAAAGCAAATACTCTACATTACCCGCTTCATTCATTTTAAAAGAGATATAGGCTTCTCTATCCAGACAGCGAAATAGAAATGGATCTATTTCTATAAACTCCAATCTTCCTTCCAAGTCTCCATAAGGATCCATTTTATCCGATTCTAAAATTAGCATTTTGTTTTCTTTTTTAATGCGAATAGAAGTGTTATAAGTTCTAAACTTAGAAATTGTATGTTTAGAAATCTGAACAGCGGCATACTCACCTTCAAAGTTTTGCAGATACTCATCATAGCCCGGACTTTTATCGCGTTTGACTTTCTTTTTCTCGACTGGGAAAAAAGAATCTAAGAATTCAGAAACAATTTCTCTTCTTAAGATTGGATTGTAAGAATTAGTATATAGATAAATCGCCGAATTTTTATCAGGGAAAAAAACAAACTTCTCAGTATGATCATTGCTTTCGTTTACTCTTGAATAGCCCCAAGTATTATTCTCGTAGTGTTCAAAAAAACCAATGACTGTTCCTGGTAGTTTGTCTTCCATACGTAATTTTTCTTGAAAGATTTCGTTCCATGTTTCTTTTTTAAGAATACCTTTTAGTGCTAAATCTTCTGCATTTAAAAATACAGGTATAATTTTTTCTAAGTCTTTTCCTGTGACCAATAACTCCGTATTTTCAAAAACAGAATTTTCTAGATTTAACTTTGCTAGTATAGATTCTTGAATGTATTCTTCCCTGCTCTTTCCCGCAGCGTCCTGTAATATTGTTTGGAGAATAACTAAATCATCCGCGCTGTAACTAATAAATTCATTTGGCTCACCAAAACGAACGAGAGATGTGTTCTTGTTAAAATCAGGCTCTCGTTTTCTTTCTGGATTGGAGTAAATTATATTTTCCTGAATTCCTGTTGTATGTGTTAATAGATTTTCAATTAAAATGTTCTGTTTAAAATTTCGATCATACTTCCATTTATAATTGGCAATATCTCCGCGAAGATTTATCTTTTCGGCTTCCTGTAATTGCAATAAAGATAGAGCTGTAAATATTTCATCAAATGCTTTTGAATTAAAGCGAGTTAATTCCGAAAAGGATTGGGAATGCTCGGGGTATGTTTTAAAAAAAGTTTTTTTATCTTTTACTAGGACAACTAACGCATTGTTTGCATCCATATTCCTTTCTTTAAAAAACCTATCTGCGAAAACTTCAAGTTCATTTATTTCTACCGTTTCTTTCTGTGTTTTTTTAAATCCTAAATTGGTTTGGGAATAAACAGAAGTTATCGCTAGTAGTAGAAAAAAAACAGTGCTCACTAGAAAATGATTAGAATATGATAGTCGCAAACTTAATTTCATTTATTCAAAAATTCCAAAATCTTCTCATTTACAAATTTGGGATTTTCAAAGGGAGCCATATGTCCTGCCTCGGGAACTTTTACAAATTCAGAAGAAGGAATTTGAGAAGATAACTTTTCCATAGACTCAGGAGGAGTTATTGTATCGAATTCTCCACAAAGAACTAAAGTAGGAACAGATATTTGATTCAAAACAGACGTAGTATCCGTTCTTCCCTGCATTGCGATTAAGAATGATTTGACGCTGTTTTCAGTTCGGTCCTTTGTTATTTTTAATGCTTTCTTATAAAGTTTTGGATAGGCTTTGATTGTTAGCTCAGATAATGTATTAGTTGCGAATTCTTTTAGAAATTTATCCACACCATTCTCGTTTATATTCTGTATACCTGCGACTCGTTTCAATTTTGCTTCATTGGAATCTGCTTCTGTTCTTGTGTCGCAAAGAATGATCTTTGAAAAAAGTTCAGGCTTTCTTTCTAATGCACGCAAGATAATATATCCGCCCATCGAAAGACCGCATACTACCAATTTGCCCAACTTCTCTCTTTCGAAAATTGAGAATAAGTCATCTACTAGAAATTCAAAAGGGGTTGGTTCTGTTTTTTTTGATTTTTCCCATTTTTCAAGGATATCGTAGCTTAGACAATAAAAGTCATTTTTTAAAAATTCAATTTGTGATTTCCACATTCTATGATCAAAAGGAAATCCGTGTAGAAATAAAATGGCTGGATTCTTTTTATTTCCGTCTTTGTAGAGTTTTTGTTTCATGTTGGCTTTTGAGCCAGAAAATGCACGCAAACAATGGAAGCGAACACCTTTGACTCATATAATTCCGATTTTTTATTTTTACAAATTCCAGACTCTTGAAATCGGCAGGTAACGCAATTCCATTTTTCACTGACTTGATTAGATTTCTTAGGTTTTTCTTTTTCAATTGAAATGCCTTCTATTTCATGTAGAGTGGTCTTTTTATCCCCTTCCTTCAAATATCGAATGATGCTTGAAAGCTCCTCCTCAGAAGGAGTTCTGCCTACTTCTATCTCTCTTTCAATATACTTTATAATTTTGAATTTGTGATCTTGTTGCAAAGAGTTGATTTTTTCTATGATTTCTTCCGGTATATTTTCCATTCGCTTGCTCCGACTGTAATTTTTTCCGACTACCTTATTTATTGATTGGAATTAGTAAGCAATTATTTCGAATTCTAGGGTTAACTAAACCAAAAAGTTTTGCTGAAATAAATTCTTGAAGAAATTTAGAGCCTATGTTAATAAGGTTAATACGGTTTTTATGGGCAAGTTGTTAGAGGATCTAGAAGGTCAAATTATCTTAAATCAAAGCGATGAGAATACCGTCGCTAATGCATTAAAGGTTTACCTAAATTTTCAGAGGGGAACCACTTACGAAAAGAGAATTCAAGATGAAATCAAGGCTGTTTTTTATGACAAAAAAAACAATAAGTCCTATTTTTTCCCCCCACCAAAGCAAAATAAACTTAAGACTATAGGCTATAACCAGATGATTCATATTCTGGTAAAACGACTCTGGGATGAAGAAGACTTTTTTAAGATCACCCGTAACCCTTCTCAAATTTCGTTTATCAGCACTGACACAATGGATATTAGCACAGCCTCCGTCAGTCTAAGCGATGCCCAAAAATTCATAGCGAATCAAAATATTTTTCCTTTTCTTTCAGGCGGTGATATTGCTTTCTTTGGAAAGCAGCAAGGCGATCAAGTTCGTAAATGTTTGACTTGGATTAAAAATGGAAACAATATGCCTAAGTTTCTAGATCGAATCAAATTGATTGGAACCTACGTGCAAACTGTTTTTTATGCAGCCCAACACTTACAAACCGTTGCAGAAGAATATGTGACGAGCAACACTCAGACGCAAACAGCGGCAGAAGAAAAAAGTCCCCTCAGCGATTCAGATGCAAAACTCGAAGCTCTTGCACATGGACCTGGTGCTGATCTATTAAAGACTAAACTTGATTATGCGTATATCGTAGACATTCTATTATTTGAAATTAAATCCTTCTTTAAAGATGCAAGTTCCAATTTTAATGTGCAAGAAGCTATTCGAACCATTACCAATAGACTCAAGAAAGATGTTCCTGAGATAGGAGAGAAGCACGTAACTCTCATTTACCTCATCATGAAAGAAATTGTAAAAAAACCAAATCAAACTATAGATGATTTATCCTTTTTCTTTCAGAACCTAGAAGAAAAACTTCGAGTCTCATTAAGAGAGATTCGAACCATCTACTTTCTAATTCTTTCAGAGAGAGATGAAGTTCTAGCAGAAATGCCTCTGGCAGATTTTGTAGATAAATGCATTGCTGAAGATGAAAAAGGTATTTTAAATGAAACGCATATTAAAATTCTAAAAACTCTTTTTGGAAATCTTCCAAAAGAAATTAAGGCTAACACCTTTTATACCGTAAAAGAAAAAATTAAATCTAGAATCGATGACCCAAATAAAAAGAAAATGGTAGATAGCTTGAGCGAGTTGATTCACTTAAGAGTGCGTGAACTGAGAGGTAAATATGCTCTCAGACAATTGAAGGCTCTTCCTCAAGAAGGATAGGCTTTCTTTTTCGTAAACTTTGTAGCCTGTGCTTCTTTAGGATTATCAGGCCAGGGATGCCTTGGATACCTACCCGCTAATTCCTTTTTTACTTCCAGATATGTTCTCTCCCAAAACCCAGCCAAATCTTTCGTAATTTGAATTGGTCTTTGAGACGGAGATAATAGCTGTAAGGTTAATGGTATTTTGCCGCGAGCAACGCGCGGAGTTTCCATTAGACCAAATAGTTCTTGAAGTTTTACGGATAGAATGACTTCCTCTTTTTTGTATACAAGCTTTATCTTAGATCCACTTGGAACTTCTATACGCTCTGGAGCTTCTTTCGCAATGATCTGCAATTGTTCATAGGAATACATGGATTGTAAGATAGAGAGTAAATCTAGATTCTTTAATTCTGAAACTTTTCGAATAGAGCCAAGAAAGGCTAGAATCCATTTATCTAAGCTTGCTAGTAAAACTTCCTCTTCCAAGGAGGGCAAGTCTTCTCCCTGTGTTCGTAAGAACTCGGATCTCATTTTAAAACCTTCAGAATCTTCTGTCCAGGGTAATGCCGATAAGCCTTTGTCGGTAATATAATTCTTCCACACATCTACAAGCAAATCACTTGTAACCGCATCTTGAATTTCTTTTGAGACTAACACCAATTCACCTAAAATCGTTTCTTCTGCTACAGAAATTCTTCCTGTGCTTTCGTCTAGCCTTGCACTTCGTTTATGTTGAATCCGATTTTTATTGGATTCAAGAATTTGTTCGAGAGTAATCTTAGCGGCGGAGAAGATCGTTGACTCTTTGTTATCCCCGTCTAATTCCGCTACTACAAGAAATTCATTTCCTATCAGAGAATCATGCTCACGCAGAATTGCCCCTTTGCCAGAGGAAAGTTTATATCGCAGACTTTTCTTTTCTCTTAGCTTTGCAATTCTATCGGGATAAGCAAAACTCAACAAGATACCAATCCTTGCTAAATCAGTAGACTTGAAAACCTGTTCTTTTGCATGGGAGCTAATTCTGAATATCTCCTCAGCAGAGATTTTAATTTTTCTAGCATTGTAGGAGTTTGAATTTTTTAAGAATTCTTCCATTTGTAAAGCCAAGTCTGCTTGACGATAACTGAAATGACCGGCAGAGAAAATATTTTTTTCATTTAATAGAGCAGCAAGTATACAGGCTAGATATAAATCATCTGTATGGAAGCAGGTAACAATCATATACCCCAGTCTAGGATGCAAAGGTAGTTTAATGACTTGCTTTCCCAATTCAGTAATTCTTCCGTTCTTATCTAAGAGTTGCAAGCTTTGCAAAAGAGATTTGGAACGAGCCACTGAGCTTTCTTGTGGTTTATCAAGCAGTCGTAAATCTTCTACCTGAGAGCCCCAAGAACTTACTTCAAGTAAGAATTGAGAAAGTTCTGTCTCTAAAATTTCTGGTTTCGTTTTTTCGGCGAAGTGTTTTTCTTCTTCCTTTGACCAAATACGATAGGCGATGCCGGGACCAAGCCGACCTGCACGACCCGTTCTCTGTGTGATAGAATCTTTTGCGATCTCAGTCGTGACAAGCTTTGACATTCCGCTAGAAGGATCAAAGCGCGGTATCCTACAAAAACCGGAGTCAATTACAATGCCTACTCCTTCAATCGTCAAACTGGACTCTGCAATGTTTGTGGATAATATTATTTTTCTCCTTCCAGACTTATCTGGATTCACCGCAATCTCTTGGTCTTTTGGAGAAAGATCTCCATAGAGCGGACAAATAAGAGTATTCACAAGATTAAAATTTTCTTCTAGCTCTCTTTGGACTCTTCTAATCTCACCTGAGCCTGGCAGGAATACAAGTATATCGCCCTTATCCGCTAGAGCAGTCTTAATTGCAGAAAGAATTGCCACATTCAATTTTTCTCTGGATGAATTGGTATAGCGAACATCAACAGGATAGGCTCGCCCTTCACTCTTAACAACAGGTGCACTTAAAAAAATAGAAAGCATTTTCCCGTCTAACGTCGCAGACATGACTAAAATCTTTAAGTCTTCGCGTAATGCTGATTGCACTTCAAGAGCGAGTGCTAGTCCTAGATCGGTTTGTAAATTTCTTTCGTGAAATTCATCAAAGATAACAAGTCCAACATTTTTTAGCTCGGGATCAGATTGAATTCTTCTTGTAAAAATTCCTTCTGTCACTACTTCC
>Ga0075156_10000223_pt1 | contig 28857 bp, 24 predicted proteins | sample JI81AbrownDNA_FD_70966 | JGI IMG/M metagenome (GOLD analysis project Ga0075156, IMG submission 70966) | Wastewater effluent complex algal communities from Wisconsin, to seasonally profile nutrient transformation and Carbon sequestration -... | ecosystem: Engineered > WWTP > Effluent > Algae...
CTGATCGCGCTCTTCCTCCCCGGCCCGGACCAGGGCGGGCCCTGGGGTCCGGTCGATCGCGCGATGGTGTGGGGCCTCGGGCTCGGCATCGCGGCCTTGATGGCGCGCTTCGCCATGATCGGCGCGTGGCCAGGGCCCGAGGGCCTGAGGGTACGCAATCTGATGCTCACGCAGGTGCTGCCCTGGGACGAGATCGAGGACGTGCGATTCGGCGGTGGTGAGCCGTGGGTCGACCTCGAGCTAGCCGAGGGCGAAAGCATCGCGGTGATGGCGATCCAGCGCGCCGATGGTGATTTCGGCGTCACCGAGGCGCAGCGGCTGACCCGGCTGATCGAGGAACGTCAGCGAGGCTGATCGCCCCACGTTCTCATCGGACCGGCTCGAGGTCGGGTTTCAAGCGCGCGACGACGGCGGCTTGGACCAGCACGAGGAGGGCGAGCCCACCCCATACGGCCCCGAAGCTGTCGGCCGCATCGCGGACCAACCCCATCACCGTGGGCCCGAAGGCCGCGAGCACATAACTAATGCCCAGCCCGAGCGCTGAGAGACGGGCACTGGCCCTCGCGCTGGTGGCATAGCTGACGAGCAGGACCAGTCCGACGGCGAAGGAGGCGCCCTGGCCGATGCCCAGCAGCGCCGCCCACAGCCACGGCGCCGCGTCGGGCGCGATGAGCACCCCGAGTTCGCCGAGCGCAATGGCCAGCGCGGCGGGCAGGAGCAAGAGCCGCCGGTCGCGGACCCGGTCCGCCAGGGCGGGCGCGGCGAAGCCGGCGATCATCTGGGTTGCCGTGAAGACAGCCAGCAGGTATCCCGACTTCTCCAAGCTCCAGCCATGCTCGACATAGGCCGGGGCGAGCCAGGCCAAGGACGAATAGAACTGCCACGATTGGAGCGCCAAGAAGGCAGTCAGGAGCATGGCGGTCGGGTGCCGCCAGGGCAGGTGCTTCCGGGCCCCCGACTCGTCGTCGGTCTCGGCCGGCGGCGCGTGACGATGGATGCGGCGCGAGATCGGCAGCCACAGGGCGAGCCCCACAAGCGCCGGCGCCCCCCAGATCGCCAACGAGGCGCTCCAGGACCCCAGGGCCGAGGCGAGGGGGACACTGATGGCGGAGGCCAGCCCGGCGCCCCCCATCATCGTGAGCATGTAGGCGCCGGTCACTAGTCCCGCCCGCTCCGGCGCAAAGAGGCGCTTGACCAGCCCCGGCAGCAGCGTGCCGACGACCGCAAGACCGATCCCGGCGAGCATCGTCCCGGCATACAGCGGCCAGGTGTGTGCGCTCCACGCACGCAGGCCGGACCCCGCCGCGATCAAGGCCACGCCGATCGAGATGGGGGTGGTCGCGCCGAGCCGCGCGGCGGCGCGATGCGCGGGCGGGGCGAAAAGGCCCATGCACAAGACGGGCAGCGCGGTCAGCGCCCCCATCCATCCCGAACTCAGGCCGAGGTCGGTCGCGATGTCACGGGTCAATGGCGGCACGCTGGCGATCACCGCGCGCAAGTTCGCCGAGAGCGCCAGCACCGCGAGCAGCAGGAGCCCGGGCGCCACGACGGGGCGTGCGGGTCGCGAGGCAGTCTCGAACATAGCCTCATTCTGAGCGGCGGCACTGACAGCCCCCCTGGGGCGTCCATAGGGTGATGGCATGGACGAGCACTCGGACCCCGTCTCGACACCCGCGACGCGTGACGCGCAGCGACTCGGCATACCGCATGAAGTCACCAGGCACGAACCGGTGGGGTCCCTCGCCGAGGCGGCCGCTGCCCGGGGACTGCTGACCCGAGATGTCGTCAAGACGCTCGTCGTGCGACGCGGTGAGCAGGATCACGTCCTGGTCCTCGTGCCCGGAGACCGAGCGATCTCGTGGCCCAAGCTTCGCGCGCTCCTCGGTGTCAACCGACTCTCGATGCCACCGGCCGAGATCGCCCGGGAGGCCACCGGCTATGAGCGCGGCACGATCACCCCCCTGGGATCCACCCACGCATGGCCGGTCATCCTCGACGTCAGCGCTACCGGCCGCACCATCTCGGTCGGCGGTGGCGCCCACGGTGTCGCGATCACGCTCGCCGCCGATGACCTGACCGCCGCCCTCGGCGCGGTCGTGGCGGACGTCACAGATCCCCTCTGATCTCGGCGCAGGTCGGCGGCGCCCAGAGTTCGGCCAGGCGGCAGCGAGGTGTTAGCGTCGTCGGCGCTCGGCAACCAATCAGGGGGTATGCCGGCACTGGACCGGGCCCGACACCGCGGCCCGGCATGAGAGGGAAGAAGGATCCACCGGATGCGTCGTTCATCCTCGCTGCTCACCGCAGCAGCCGCACTGACCACCACAGCGATGGCGATGACCGCCATCCCCGCGGGCGCCGCGGATGCGCCCGCGCCGCGGGCCACGGCCGGCACCCAGGTCCCGGTCTTTGCCGGTCCGCTCGGCGGCACGCCCAGCTTGGTCGCCGACGGCGACGCCGGCCGGGCTGCGCCCGCCTCGAAATTCGTCGTCACCTACACCGGCTTCACCCCCGAGGCCAAGGCCGCCTTCCAGCGTGCCGTGACCATGTGGCAGTCCAAGCTCAGCAGCCCCGTCCCGATCACGGTCAAGGCGAGCTGGGAGCCGCTGGGCTCGGGCGTCCTCGGCTCGGCCGGCCCGTCCTATGTCTGGGACGTCAATGGCGTTCTCTATGCCGATGCGGTCGCCAACAAGAAGTCGGGCAAGCAACTGCACGCGGCTCCCGATATCGTCGCCCGCTTCAGCAGCAACTTCAGCAACTGGCACTTCGGCACCGGTCCGGCGCCTGCCGGCAAGTACGACTTCACCAGCGTTGTCGCCCACGAACTCGGCCACGGTGTCGGCTTCTTCGGCGCCGGTCGGGTCAGCGGGAGCACCGGTTCGGTGCGCATCAACGGCAAGAATGTCAGCTACGACCGATACACCAAGCTCGGCGCGAACGCCAGCAGCCCGCTGTTGTGGAAGATGCCGGACAACTCCACGCAACTCGGCAGCGCCCTGCGCAGCAATAACGTCTACTTCGACGCCCCCGGCGTGCGCAGCGCCAATGGCGGCAAGGCCGCCAAGCTGTATGCGCCGGGCACCTGGCGTCAGGGCAGCAGCTACAGCCACCTTGACGAGGCCACCTTCCCCAAGGGCAGCCCCAACTCCTTGATGACCTATGCCATCGGCGGCGGCGAGACCATCCGCACGCCCGGCAATCTCGGGATGGCCGTGCTGAAGGCCGTCGGCTGGTAACAGCACCGCCGCTTCACCGGTATGCCTGATCGGCCCGGGATCCTGCCGTGCGGGGTCCCGGGCCGGTTGCCCATCTGTCCGCGCCCAGGCCGTATGCCGTGGCTCCCCGGCCCCTTGCGCGCGGCCTACTCTTGAGCCATGGCCCTGGCTGCTCGCGTGATCCCATGCCTGGACGTCGACGCTGGACGGGTCGTCAAAGGCGTCAACTTCGAGAACCTGCGCGACGCCGGCGACCCCGTGGAACTGGCGGCGACTTATGACGCGCAAGGAGCGGACGAACTCACCTTCTTGGACGTGACGGCCAGCAGCAGCGGCAGAGAAACCACCTATGACATCGTGCGCCGCACCGCCGAGCAGGTCTTTATCCCCCTGACGGTGGGTGGGGGAGTGCGCAGCGTCAGCGATGTCGATGCGCTATTGCGCGCCGGCGCGGACAAGGTGGGGATCAACACCGCCGCCATTCACCGGCCCGAGGTGATCGGCGAGATCGCGGATCGCTTCGGAGCCCAGGTCCTGGTCCTTTCGGCCGACGTCCGTCGCCGCCGCGGCGCCGATGGGGCTCCCTCGGGAGGCTTCGAGGTGACCACGCATGGCGGCCGGACGGGCACCGGGATCGATGCCATCGAGTGGTGTTCGCGCGCCGCGGCCCTTGGTGCGGGCGAGATCTTGCTGAACTCCATGGACGCCGACGGGACGACGGCCGGTTTTGACCTCGAACTCATCGAATTGGTGCGCCGCGAGGTGTCGATCCCGATCATTGCCAGTGGTGGCGCCGGCACGCCCGAGCATTTCGCGCAAGCCCTAGACGTCGGCGCGGATGCGGTGCTGGCCGCCTCCGTCTTTCATTTCGGGGTCTTGAGCATCGGGCAGGTCAAGGACGCCATCGCCGCGCACGGTCACCCCGTTCGCCGCGGCGCGCGGTCAAGGCTGTCGGAGCCAACAGGCAAGATAGAGGTATGACGCGATTTGCCCGGGCCGAGCGTTCAGCCCTCAGTGACACCCTCCTCGAGGTCGGTCCAGATGCCCCGACGCTGTGCGCGGGCTGGAACACCGCCGACCTGGCCACCCACCTCGTGGTGCGCGAGCGCCGCCCGGACCTGATCGTCGGCCCGATGCTGCCGATCGTGGGGGATTTGGCGAAGTCCCGGCTGCGCGCGATCAAGCATCAGGCCTGGCCGGATCTGGTCCAAGAGGTGCGCGACGGACCGCCGATCTATTCGCCGACCCGCGTCGGTCAGGTCGATGAATGGGTCAACCTCATCGAGTTCTTCATCCACCACGAAGATGTCCTACGCGCCGGCATCGGCGCGCAAGGGCCGCGCCGCGCCATACCCGCTGCCGAGCAGCAGGCGCTGTGGACGGCGCTGGAGCGGATGGCCAAACTGATGTTCCGTCGCTCCTCGGTCGGGGCCGAACTGATCGCGCCCCAGGGGCGGATCGTGGCCAAGCGGGCCACCCCACGCGGCAGCGTCGCGATCGAAGGCGGGCCGGGGGAACTCCTGCTCGCGGCATACGGGCGCCGGGCCCAGGCGGACATCACCTCCCGCGGCAGCGATGACGCGATCGAGGCGCTCTGGTCGAGCAAGCTCGGCCTGGCCTGACACGGGATGCCGCGAGAAGATCTCGGCGGACCCGCCGACCCCTCCGGGACGCTGCGCCGCAGCCTGCGGATCATTGCGCTGGGGGTGCGCGCGGAGCCGGCGCTCTTTGCCATTGCGGTGGCGGGCAGCGCCCTTTACGGCGTCATGACCGCCGGCATGGCGCAAGCGGTGGGCTGGGCCATCACCCATCAGATCGAGCCCGCCATCACCGAGCGCCACCTGAGTGCCGGCCGGGCCGCCGCGATCTTTGCCGTGCTCGGGGCCGTGGTCGTGCTGACGACGATCGGTGTCCTTGGTCGCCGCATCGCCGGGGGATTCACGATGTTCAATGTCGCGGCGGACTACCGGCGCCAGGTCACGCGGCAATATCTGCGGCTGCCGCTGTCTTGGCATCACCGGCATCCGTCGGGGCAGTTGCTATCCAACGCCAATGCCGATGTCGAGGCCGCGTGGGGGATCTTCATGCCGCTGCCGATGGCACTCGGCGTGATCGTCATGCTGATCGCCGGCGCCGTGCAGATGCTCCTCGTGGATCCGGTCCTCGCCGCCGTCGGCTTCACGATCTTTCCGTTGCTCTTTGCCGCCAATGCTGTCTTTCAACGTCGCATGAGTGCCAAGGTGACTCGGGCTCAACAGTTGCGCGCCGAAGTCGCCGAGGTCGCGCACGAGAGCTTCGATGGTGCCCTCCTGGTGAAGGTGATGGGCCGGGAGGCGCACGAAACCCGCCGCTTCGCCGAGGTCACCGGCCGGTTGCGCGCCGCCGCCATCGATGTCGGTCGCACGCGCGGCACCTTCGACCCGGTCATCGAGGCCATCCCGACCTTCGGCACTCTCGCCCTGCTCGCCGTCGGCGTGCAGCGGCTCGCCTCGGGCGCCGTCACCACCGCGGAACTGGTCCAACTCGCCTATCTCATCTCCGTCCTGGCCTTCCCCGTCCGTGCGCTCGGCTGGGTGCTCGGGGAAATCCCGCGCACCCTGGTCGGTTGGGAGCGCGTCAATGCCGTGCTCGAAGCCACCGGCCAGATGGATTATGGCGACGCTCACCTCCCCGCCACGCGTCCCACCACCGAAGACGCCGCGGGAGTCCGGGTCGGTCTGCGTGATGTCAGCTATGACTACGCCGGCCGCTCGGGGCCGAAGGGAGCGGAGGCGAGCGCCGAGGCGGTGCACGGCGTCACGCTGGACATCGCGCCCGGGCGGACCGTCGCGGTCGTGGGGCCCACGGGGTCGGGCAAGTCCACGCTCGCGGGGTTGATCGTCCGGCTCGTCGATCCCACCCGCGGCTGGGTGCGGATCGACGGCACCGACGTCCGGGCCCTGGCGCGCGGGGCCCTGGCCCGGCAGGCAGCTCTCGTGCCGCAGCAGACCTTTGTCTTCGACGACACGGTCCGAGGCAATATCACCCTCGGCCTGGAGATCCCCGACGACGAGGTCTGGGCTGCCTTGCGCGCGGCGCAGGCCGATGGCTTCATCGGGTCCCTGCCGGCCGGCCTCGATACGCACGTGGGTGAGCGCGGTGCCACCCTCTCCGGCGGTCAGCGCCAGCGCTTGGCCTTGGCCCGGGCACTCGTGCGCAAACCGCGGCTGCTGGTGCTGGACGACGCGACGAGTGCGGTGGATCCAACGATCGAGCAGGCCATCCTGGCCGAGCTGGGGGCCGGCACCGGCGGCATGACCCTGGTCGTGGTCGCCTACCGGATGTCGACGATCGCGTTGGCCGATGAGGTCGTCTACCTCGAACGCGGCCAGGTCCGCGACCGCGGCCGGCACGAGGAACTCCTCGCACGCTGCCCGGGATATCACAATCTCGTGACCGCCTACGCCCGAGAGGCCGCCGAGCGCGCCGCGCTCGCGGCGGACGAGGGAGCCCGGCGGTGAGCGTCGCACAGGGCGCAGACAGCCGACCCAAGACCAGCGCCTGGCAGACCGTCAAGCGCGGCTTCGCCTTGTCCCCGGAGTTCCGCATCGGGCTGGGCGTCACCTTGGCGTTGGCGCTGCTGACCACCGCCGGCCGGGTGGTCGTGCCCGTCGTCGTCCAGCGGATCACCGACGACGCCCTGCTCGGCAGCGGCGGCCCGGACACCGCCTTGGTCTATCGCTATCTCGCGATCGCCGCCGCCATCGTCGTCCTCACCGCGACCGCCGCGTATGCCGTCAACGTGCGCCTGTTCACCGCCGCGGAAGGCGGCCTGGCCACCCTGCGGATCACCGGCTTCCGGCATATCCATGACCTGTCGGTGCTGACGCAGAACGCCGAGCGGCGCGGCTCGATGGTCTCGCGGGTCACCTCCGATGTGGACACGATCAGCCAGTTCGTCCAATTCGGCGGCATCATGCTCATCGTCAGCCTCGGGCAGATCTCGCTGGCCACGGCGTTGATGGTCTATTACAGCCCGCCCCTGGCCGCGGTGACCTGGGGCTGCTTCATCCCCCTCGTCATCGCCGTGCGCCGAATGCAGACCCACCTGGGGACGGCATATGGCGCGGTCCGCGAGCGCGTCGGGGATCTGCTGGCCGCCGTCTCGGAGTCGGTCGTCGGGGCCGCGACGATCCGCAGCTTCGGCGTCGAGGACCGCACGGCGGAGCGTCTGGACACCGCCATCGAGGCCCATCGCCGGGCGGCCACGACCGCGCACGTCCGTTCGACGGTGGCCTTCACCGCCGGGCAGTTCGTCGGGGGCATCACGCTCGCCGTCGTCCTGGTCGCCGGGACCGCGCTGGCCGCCGCCGGCCGGATGCAACTCGGCGAACTCCTCGCCTATCTCTTCCTCGTCGGGCTGTTCACCTCACCGGTCCAGCAGGCGACGGAGATCTTCAACGAATTGCAGAATGCCGTCGCCGGCTGGCGCCGCGTCATTGAGGTCATCGACACTCCTGCCGATGTCGCCGACCCGATCGACGGGATCGACCTGCCCCGCGGCCCGATCCGGGTCGACTTCGAGGATGTCGGCTTCGCCTATCCGGGGGGTGAGCCCGTGCTGCATCACGTCACCGAGCACGTCGCGCCGCGCAGCCGGATCGCCGTCGTCGGCGAGACCGGGTCGGGCAAGTCGACCTTCGCCAAGCTGCTGACCCGGTTGATGGATCCGATGAGCGGCGTGGTGCGCCTGGACGGGGTCGATGTCCGGCACGTCGGCTTCGACTCCCTGCGCGCCCGGGTGGTGATGGTGCCGCAGGAGGGCTTCCTCTTCGATGACACCGTGCTGGCCAACCTGCGCTTCGGTGCCGAGATCTCCCGCGCCGATGTCGAACTCGCCCTGACCGAACTCGGCCTTGACCAGTGGGTCGCCGGCCTCCCCGCCGGCCTGGACACCCCGGTCGGGCAGCGGGGCGAGTCGCTGTCCGCGGGGGAGCGGCAACTGGTCGCCTTGGCCCGCGCCTATCTCGCCGATCCCGATCTCCTCGTCCTCGACGAAGCCACCTCCGCCGTCGACCCCGCCACCGAGGTCCGCCTCCAGCGCGCCCTGGACTCCCTCTCTCGCGGCCGCACCTCCATCACGATCGCGCACCGGATCTCCACCGCCCAGGCGGCTGACGAGGTGATCGTCATGGACCGCGGCCGGGTCGTGCAGCGCGGCCCGCACGACCGTCTGGTCACCGAGCCTGGCCCGTATGCCGCCCTCCACGCCTCCTGGGTCGCCAACCAGCATGGCGCCGGGCAAGACTGATCCTCGCGCCCCCTGACGTGCGTCGCGCCCTCGTCATCCGAGCCGCCGACCAACCCGGTGACCTCGGCTGGATCGTCATGGCCAATGGTGAGGCGTATGCCGAGCAGTTCGGCTGGAGCGCCGAGTTCGAGGCCCTCGTCGCGCGCATCATCGCCGATTTCGCCGCCGGCCACGACCCCGCCCGGGAAGCGGCGTGGATCGCCGAGGTTGACGGCGAGCGCGCCGGAAGCATCCTGCTTCTCGACGGCGGCGAACCAGGACTGGCGAAGCTGCGGGTCCTGCTGGTCACCTCGCCCGCTCGAGGTCTCGGCGCCGGCACCGCGCTGGTGGCGACCTGCCTCGACTTCGCCCGCGCCGCGGCATACGAGCGGGTGACCCTGTGGACCAATGACGTCTTGACCTCCGCCCGGCGCATCTACGAGGCGGCCGGCTTCGTGCTGACCGACGAGGCACCCCATCGCAGCTTCGGCCGCGATCTGGTCGGCCGGAACTGGAGCCTCACGCTCGGGGGATAATGCTGCAATGCCCCTCGACCCCAGCATCGCCGCGCGCTTGAAGCGGGACGAGCAGTGCCTCGTGGCCGCCATCATCCAGCAGCAGGACACCGGCGAGGTGCTCATGCTCGGCTGGATGGACGACGAGGCGCTGCACCGGACCCTGACTACCGGTCGGGTCACCTTTTGGTCGCGCAGCCGAGGGGAATATTGGCGCAAGGGTGACACCTCCGGGCATACCCAGTTCGTCCAGGAGGTGCGCCTCGACTGCGACGGCGACGCGCTCCTGGTGCAGGTGCATCAGGTGGGGGCGGCCTGCCATACGGGGGATCGGACCTGCTTCGATGCCACCGTGCTGCCGGCGCGGGCCGGCGATACCGCGGAGGCGAGCGCGTGAGCATCGAGCTCCCGGTCCTGGACTATGGCGCCACGTGGCCGCCGCTGGACACCTTCGCCGTCCTCGCCGAGGACCGTCGGGTTATCCCCGTCGTGCGCCGCCTGCTCGCGGATGGTGAGACCCCGTTGGGTCTCTATCGCAAGCTCACGCAGGGCCGGCCCGGCACCTTCCTGCTCGAATCGGCCGAGCACGGGGGCGTATGGAGTCGCTACTCCATCATCGGTGCGGCCAGCCGCGCCACGCTCACCGAGGTCGACGGCGCGGCGCACTGGATCGGCGACCCGCCGGTCGGCGTGCCCACCGGCGGGGACCCGGTCGCCGCAGTCCGCGACACGATCGCCGCCCTCGCCACCGAGGCCATTCCCGGCCTGCCGCCGCTGACCGGTGGCCTCGTGGGCGCCATTTCCTATGACGCGGTCCGCCGCTGGGAGCGCCTGCCGGACACCGCGATCGACGACCTGGACCTGCCCGAGGTCGCCATGGTGCTGGCGACCGATATCGCGGTCGTGGACCACAGCGACGGCTCGGTGCTCCTCGTGGCCAATGCCATCAACTACGACAACACCGACGAGCGGGTGGAATGGGTCTGGCACGACGCCCTTGCCCGACTCGAGGCGATGACCGAGGCCTTGCTCGCCCCGACGGACAGCACGGTGGCGGTCCTGGACCCGCGCGCGGCCCAGGCCGCGCTGGCCACCGTGCGCTCCAACCTCAGCCAGGACCACTTCGAGGGTCTCGTGGAGCAGTGCAAGGAAGACATCCGCGCCGGCGAGGCCTTTCAGATCGTGCTCTCGCAGCGCTTCGACCTCGACTGCCCCGCCGACGCACTCGATGTCTATCGGGTGCTGCGATCGAGCAACCCCAGCCCCTATATGTACCTCTTCCGTTTCGAGCACCCCACAGGTGGCGGCTTCGATGTCGTTGGTTCCTCCCCGGAGGTCGCCGTCAAGGTCACCGGCCGTGAGGTGATCCTGCACCCGATCGCCGGCACCCGCCCGCGCGGCAAGACCCCCGAGCACGATCAGCAATTGCAAGAGGACTTGCTCGCCGACCCCAAGGAGCGCGCCGAGCACGTCATGCTCGTCGATCTCGGACGCAACGACCTACAACGGGTTTGCGAAGCCGGCAGCGTGGACGTCGTGGAGTTCCTCAACGTGCGTCGCTATAGCCATGTCATGCACCTCGAGTCCACCCTGATCGGGCGTCTCGCGCCCGAGCGAACCGCCTATGACGCCCTGGCGGCCACCTTCCCCGCGGGCACCCTCTCGGGGGCCCCGAAACCTCGCGCGATGCAATTGATCGAGGCCTATGAGCCCACCCGTCGCGGCATCTATGGCGGAATCGTCGGCTATCTCGACTTCCACGGCGATCTGGACAGCGCCATCGCGATCCGCACCGCGGTACTGCGCAACGGCCGCGCCTATGTCCAAGCCGGCGCCGGCATCGTCGCCGACAGCATCCCACTCGCGGAGTATGACGAGACCCGCAACAAGGCCGCCGCCGTGCTGCGGGCCATCGCTGGGGCGGCGACCCTGCGCGCGCCGGGGTCGTGAGCCGGATGCCGCTGACCAGCCCCCGCGTCGTGCTGCCGGTCGCCCTCCTCGCGGCGGCCATCGCCGCGATCTCCGGTCGCCGCACGTGGCTGCGCGGCGAGGTCGCCGATGCCGTGCTCGGCTCGGCGACCGTGACGGCTGCCGGCACCCAGGTCGTGCCCGGCTTGGTCGCCATCGCCCTGGTCGTGGCGGCCGCCGTCCTCGCGGCCGCCACCGCGGGACCACTGACCAGGCGGGTCTGCCTCGCCCTTGGGGCCGGCGCCGCGGCCCTGCTCGCCGTGCTGTCGGTGCGCGTCGCAACTTCGGCCGAAAGCCTGCTCGGTGGGATCGCGGCCGAACAGACCAGCCGCACCGGCACCATCCCGGTCACTGGGGTCTCGATCAGCTTCTGGCCGTGGTTGATCGCCGCTCTCGCCCTGCTCGCCGCGGTGGCCGCCATCGGTGGCTTCGTCGGCGCCGCCGGCTGGCGCGGCCTGTCCCAGCGCTATGACGCCCCCGCGGATCAGGCCACCGGGTCACGCGGCGAGCGCACCGCCGGCGCCTGGGATGAATTGGACCGCGATATCGACCCCACGGCTCGCTGACCCACCAAACCGGCACGCGCCGGGCCAACCCCTAGAATCGACGCGAGATCGGCCCCCAACCATGAGAGGCAAATTTTCCGATGAGCCACGAAGAGCATGAGAGCCACGGTCACAGCGTCGCGGCGTGGGTCAGCAGTGCCGTGATGATCCTCGCGGCGGCCCTCGCGTGCCTCGGCGTCGCCTTGGCGAACACCCCGATGGCCATCGTCGGCGGTGCCGCCTTCGTCATCGGCGCGCTGCTGTGGCCCCTGCTCTCTCGCATGGGCTATGGCGACAAGAACCCCGTGCAGTCCCTCTACAACTGACCCGAGCCACCGATCCCGGCGCGCCGCGTGGCTCCCACCCCGGTGGGACGATTCGGGCGCGCCGCGACTCCCGGGATACCGTGAACCCATGTCCGCCGATGCCACCGTTCTTGAGGAGATCATCGCGGGCGTCCGGGCGGACCTCCAGACGCGGATGGCGCACCGGCCCCTGGCCGAGGTTATCGAGGCTGCGGAGCGAGCCGCGCCGGCCCGCCCGGTCCTGCCCCGCCTGAGCGCGCGCACGCTCGGGGTGATCGCCGAGGTCAAGCGCTCCAGCCCCAGCAAGGGTGCCCTGGCGGCGATCCCGGACCCGGCTGGGCTGGCCACGGCATACGAGCAGGGGGGCGCGGCGGCGATCTCGGTGCTGACCGAAAAGCGCCGCTTCGGTGGCAGTCTGGCCGATCTCGACGCCGTCCGCGCGGCCGTCGATGTCCCCATCCTGCGCAAGGACTTCATGGTGGCGGACTATCAGTTCTATGAGGCCCGCGCCCACGGCGCCGACCTGGTCCTGTTGATTGTTGCCGCCCTCGACGATGCCGACTTGGTGCGTTTCCATACCCTGGCCACCGACCTGGGGATGACGGCGCTCGTGGAGGTCCATGACGCCGCGGAGGTCGAGCGCGCCCTCGCGATCGGGCCCAGCCTGCTCGGCGTCAACGCCCGCAACCTCAAGACCCTCGCCGTGGACCCGGACGCCTTCGCTCGCCTGGTCGAGTTGGTCCCCGCCGGGGTGGTGCCGGTCGCCGAAAGCGGCATCGGCAATCTCGCCGCCGCGCAGCGGTACGCCGCCGAGGGCGCCTGCGCCGTCCTCGTCGGCGAGGCCCTGGTCACCGATGGCGAGCCGCGAGCCGCCGTGGCCGCGATGTCCGCCATCCCCTCGCCCGGCCGCGCCCCCCTCCCCGTCGAAAGGACACTCTCGACCCGTCGAGAGGTCACCGCACCCCAAGGAGCCCAGGTATGACGGCGGGTCGCTTCGGCCGATTCGGTGGCCGCTATGTCCCCGAGGCCCTCATCCCCGCCTTGGAGCAACTCGATGAGGTCCGCCAAAAGGCCGCCGTCGACCCCGAGTTCCTCGCCGAACTCGATCGCCTGCACCGCACCTATACCGGCCGGCCGAGCATCATCACCGAGGTGCCCCGCTTCGCTGCGCATGCCGGTGGCGCCCGGATCATCCTCAAGCGCGAAGATCTCAACCACACCGGTTCGCACAAGATCAACAACGTCCTGGCCCAGGCTCTGTTGACCACGCGGATGGGCAAGCGCCGCATCATCGCCGAGACCGGCGCCGGTCAGCACGGGGTCGCCACCGCCACGGCGGCCGCGCTCCTCGGCCTCGATTGCACCATCTACATGGGCAAGGTCGACACCGAGCGGCAAGCGCTCAATGTCGCGCGGATGAAGATCCTCGGCGCCGAGGTCATCGCTGTCGAAGCCGGCAGCCAGACCCTCAAGGACGCCATCAACGAGGCGCTGCGGGACTGGGTCACCAATGTCCATGACACGCACTACGCAATCGGCACCGTCACCGGCCCGCACCCCTTCCCCGAGATGGTCCGCGACTTCCACAAGATCATCGGTATGGAGGCGCGCGAGCAGGTGCTCGACCTCACCGGCCGCCTGCCCGACGCCGTCCTCGCCTGCGTCGGCGGCGGCTCGAACGCCATGGGGATCTTCTATCGCTTCATCGAGGACGAGCAGGTGCGCCTGATCGGCGTCGAGGCCGGGGGAGCGGGCATCGATTCGGGCCGCCATGCGGCGCGCTTCGCGGGCGCAGAGCCGGGCGTCCTGCACGGCGCGATGAGCTATCTCATGCAGGACGACGACGGCCAGACACTCGAATCTCACTCTGTCAGTGCGGGATTGGATTATCCGAGCGTCGGGCCGGAGCACTCCTACCTCAAGGACATTGGCCGCGCCGAATATCGCTATGCCACGGACGAGGAAACGATGGCGGCCTTCTCCCTGCTCAGTCGCACCGAGGGGATCATCCCGGCCCTCGAATCCGCGCACGCTCTCGCCGCCGCCCTCGAGGTCGGCAAGGAACTCGGCCCGGACGCTCTGCTCTTGGTCAACCTCTCCGGACGCGGAGATAAGGACATGCATACGGCAGCCGCGTGGTTCGGGCTGGTCGAGGACCAGGGCGGTGCCTTGTGATCGGCGTCGCTCAGGTCCTCGCCGACACTCGCGCGCAGGGCCGCGCAGCCCTGATCGGCTATCTGCCCGTCGGCTTCCCCGACAAGGCGACGTCGATCGCCGCGATGGAGACGATGGTCGAGAACGGCTGCGACATCATCGAGGTCGGGGTGCCCTATAGCGATCCGGTCATGGACGGCCCCACCGTCCAGCGCGCCGCGACCGCGGCCCTGGCCGGCGGCACCAAGGTCGGCGATGTCTTCGACGCCGTGGCCGCCGTTCGAGCGGCCGGTGCGCCGCCGCTGGTCATGCTCTATTGGAATCTCGTGCTGCGGCGCGGCGTCGAGCGCTTCGCCGACGAACTCGCCGCCGCCGGCGGTGCCGGGCTGATCACGCCCGACCTGATCCCCGATGAAGCCGGGGACTGGATCACCGCCAGCGACCGCACTGGCCTGGACCGGGTCTTCCTCGTGGCCCCCAGCTCGACCTCTGAGCGGCTGGCCCTGGTCAGCGAGGCCTCCCGGGGCTTTGTGTATGCCGCGTCCACCATGGGTGTGACCGGCGCCCGGGCCACCGTCGGCAGCACCGCCGAAGACCTGGTCACCCGCACGCGTGCGGTCAGCGATATCCCGGTCTGCGTCGGCGTCGGCGTCAGCACGGGGGAGCAGGCCGCCGAGGTCGGTGCCTTCGCCGACGGGGTCATCGTCGGCTCGGCCCTGGTCGCGACCCTGCTCGACACCAACCCCCGCGACGGCTTGGCCGCCCTGGCCCGGCTCACCCGCGAACTCGCGGCCGGTGTCGCCCGAGGACGCCGGTGATGACTGCGCGCAGCCCCCTCGACTGGCTGGGTCTGGTGGCCCGCCTGATCCTCGGCGGCGTGCTGATTGTCGCGGGCGCGGTCAAGATCGGCCATCCGGTCACCTCCAAGATGGCCGTGCAGGCCTACCGGATCTTCCCGCACGATGTGGCGGGCTGGATCGGCTTGGCCCTGCCCTTCGTCGAGGTCGTGATCGGCACGCTGCTTGTGCTCGGGCTCTTCACCCGGTTCAATGCCCTGCTCGCCACCTTGCTCATGGTCGCCTTCGTCATCGGCATCGCGCAGGCCTGGGCCCGGGGCCTGACGATCGACTGCGGCTGCTTCGGCGGCGGCGGTGAGATCGGGGCCAATGAGACGAAATATCCCCAGGAGATCGCCCGCGATATCGCCCTGGCCGCGTGCGGGGCCTATCTTCTCTGGCGGCCGCGCACCGCGCTGGCCCTCGACTCCCGCATCGCCTGATTCGCTCACCGCCCGCAAAAGGAAGCACCGATGGCCAAGAACCCCAGCACCAACCGAGCCGACCGCGGCGCGACGCCGCAGGACCGGGCGGCCAAGATCAAGGCCGCCCAGAAGGCCACGAGCACGGGTGGAGCCAACAAGATCACGATCGCCGGCATCGTGGCGATCCTCGCCATCATCGCCGTCGTCGGCGGGGTGATCTGGTCGCAGAAGGGCGCCGAGAAGGACGCCGGCAAGGGCAACACCAACCCCCCGGCCGGCGCGACCGTCGCGGAGGGCTACCGGGCGTTCGGCAATGTCACGGCCAAGGCGGGCGCGCCGACCGTCACGGTCTATGAGGACTTCCAGTGTCCGATCTGTGCGCAACTCGAATCGGCCGTGGGTGCCACCCTCGGCGAGCTCGGCGCGGCCGGCGATATCGTGCTGCGCTATCACGTGATGAACTTCCTCGACGACAAGTTCTCGGTCAAGCAGTCCACTCCCGTGGCCACCGGGGCTTTCTGCGCCGCCGACCAGGGCAAGTTCATGGAGTTCCACGATGCCGCCTTTGCGGGTCAGCACCCTGAGGCTCAAAGCATCCCCGAGGCCAGCCTCGATGCCTTCGCCACCAAGGCCGGCGTCCCCGACATCACGGCCTGGAAGGCCTGCGTCAAGGCGGGCAAATATGACAGCTATGTCGCGGCCTCCAACAACTCGGCTGGCGAGCAGGGCGTGACCGGCACCCCGACCGTCAAGATCAATGGCACGGTCGCTGATCTTGGCACGATCGCAACCCCCGAGGGCCTGAGGAAGGCCGTCGCCGACGCGACGAAGTAGACCCTTGCCGACCTATATCCCCAGCCCCACCGTCGGGGCCATCCACCTCGGACCGCTCGCGATCCGCGGCTATGCCATCTGCATCCTGCTCGGCATCGTCGTCGCGGTCTGGTTGACCCAGCGCCGCCTCGAACACCGCGGCGGCAAGGCGGGCCAGGCCCTCGACATCGCCACCTGGGCGGTGCCCTTCGGCATCATCGGTGGCCGGCTCTATCACGTCATCACCAGCCCCGATGCCTACTTCGGCGAGGACGGCCATCTGATCGATGCTCTGAAGATCTGGCACGGCGGGTTGGGGATCTGGGGGGCCGTGGCCCTCGGTGCCCTCGGCGCGTGGATCGGCTGCCGGCGCCATGGAGTGCGCTTCCTCGACTTTGCCGATGCGGCCGCGCCGGGCGTGGCCATCGCCCAGGCTCTCGGACGTTGGGGCAACTGGTTCAACAATGAGATCTATGGCGCCCCCAGTGACGCGCCGTGGGCGGTGCAGATCCACCAATGGGACACCATCGCCGGCCGTGCGGTCACCGATTCGGCGGGCAATCCCGTCGTGCTCGGGACCTTCGCCCCGACCTTCCTTTATGAATCGGTCTTCTGCCTGCTGCTCGCGATCTTGCTGCTCCTGCTGGATCGACGCTTCGCCTTCAAGCCCGGCCAGATCTTTGCTCTCTATGTCATCGGCTACCCGACCTTCCGGATCGTCATCGAAAAGATGCGGACCGACGAGGCGGAGATCATCTTCGGTCAGCGCCTCAATGTCTGGACCTCGCTGGGAGTTTTCTTGCTCGGTATCGGCCTGTACGTCTGGGCGGGGCGCCGTCCGAACACGTCAGCCACTGTCTCACATCCTGAGAAATCCGCGACCACATCGTAGGACGCCCCGATGATAGGGTGACGCTTCGTGGCCGGCGCCGTCCACGGCTGTGGGCCCACGGGGACGCAGCATTTCCACGACATACCTTCGGATGGGACGGTGACAGATGACCTCTGCCCTCTTCTCAGGTTTCCCCGCTGACCAGGGTCTTTATCGTCGCGAGTTGGAGCACGACGCCTGCGGTGTCGCCATGGTTGCCACCTTGCGCGGCACGCCCGGCCACGACATCGTCGTCAATGCCCTGACGGCGCTGACCAATCTCGACCACCGCGGCGCCACCGGCGCCGACCCCCTGGTCGGCGATGGCGCGGGCATCCTGACCCAGGTGCCCGATGCGTTCCTGCGCGAGGTCACCGGATTCACCCTCCCCGAGGCCGGCTCGTATGCCGTGGGCTCCGCCTTCCTGCCCGCCGACCCCGATGTGCGCGCCCGCACCGTCGCCGGGATCGAGGATCTCGCCACCGAAGAGGGCCTGGAGGTCATCGGCTGGCGCGATGTCCCCGTCACCCCGAGCCTGGTCGGCAAGGCCGCCCGCGACTGTATGCCGCACTTCGCGCAGCTCTTCGTCACCTCCACCAATGGCCTGGTGCGTGGGATCCACCTGGACCGCCGGGCATACTGCCTGCGCAAGCGCGCCGAGCGCGAACTCGATGTCTACTTCGCCAGCCTCTCGGCCCGCACCCTGGTCTACAAGGGCATGCTGACCACCGGTCAGCTCGAGCCCTTCTTCCCCGACCTGTCGGACGAGCGGTTCGCCACCGAACTGGCCCTGGTGCACAGTCGCTTCTCCACCAACACCTTCCCGAGCTGGCCGCTGAGCCATCCCTATCGCCTCATCGCCCACAACGGCGAGATCAATACCGTCAAGGGCAATCGCAACTGGATGGCGGCGCGCGAATCCCAGCTTGCCTCGGACCTGATCCCCGGCGACCTGAGCCGGCTCTCGCCGATCTGCCCGCCCGGCGGCTCCGACTCCGGGTCCTTCGATGAGGTCCTCGAACTGCTGCACCTCGGCGGTCGCAGCCTCCCGCACGCTGTCTTGATGATGATCCCGGAGGCGTGGGAAAACCACGACGAGATGGATCAGGACCGCAAGGCCTTCTATGAGTTCCACTCCATGTTCATGGAGCCCTGGGACGGCCCTGCCTGCGTGACCTTCACCGATGGCACGCTGATCGGCGCCGTCTTGGATCGCAATGGTCTGCGCCCCGGCCGCTACTGGATCACCGACGACGGCCTGGTCGTGCTCGCCTCCGAGGCCGGGGTGCTCGACATCGCCCCCGAAAAGGTCATCCGCAAGGGCCGCCTCCAGCCGGGCAAGATGTTCCTCGTCGACACCGCCTCGGGGCGGATCGTCGAGGACGAGGAGATCAAGAGCCAGCTTGCCACCCAGTTGCCCTATGCCGACTGGCTGCACGCCGGCCTGATCCACCTCAACGATCTGCCCGAACGCGAGCACATCGTGCACACGGCGAAGTCCGTGGCCCGCCGCCAGCAGACCTTCGGCTACACCGAAGAGGAGTTGCGCCTGCTGCTGACGCCGATGGCGCGCACGGGCTACGAAGCGCTCGGCTCCATGGGCACCGACAGCCCGATCGCGGTGCTGTCGAGCAAGCCGCGACTGCTCTTCGACTACTTCACCCAACTCTTTGCCCAGGTCACGAACCCGCCGCTGGATGCCATCCGCGAGGAACTGGTGACCGCGCTCGGGGTCGCCGTGGGCCCGGAGGGCAATGTGCTGACCGCCACCCCGGCGCACGCGCGGCAGTTGGTGCTGGAGTTCCCGGTGATCGACAATGACGAGCTCGCCAAGATCATTCGGATCAATGCCGACGGCAATCTCCCCGGCTACGCCACCCATGTCGTCCCGGGCCTGTATGACGTGCATGGCGGCCCCGAGGCCCTGCGGACCCGGCTCGCGGAGATCTTCGCCGAGGTCAGCCAGGCCATCGCCGATGGTGCCCGCTTCGTCGTGCTGTCCGACCGGGACTCCAACCGCGACAAGGCGCCGATCCCGTCGCTGCTGCTGTGCTCGGCGGTCCACCACCACCTCATCCGGGAGAAGACCCGCACCCAGGTCGGCCTGATCATCGAGGCCGGCGATGTGCGCGAGGTCCACCATGTCGCCCTGCTCGTGGGGTATGGCGCGGCGGCCATCAACCCCTATCTGGCGATGGAGTCGGTCGAGGATCTCGCGCGATCGGGCGCGATCACCGGCGTCACCGGGGAGCAGGCCGTCAAGAACCTCATCAAGGCGCTCGGCAAGGGCGTGCTGAAGGTGATGTCCAAGATGGGCATCTCGACCGTCGCCTCCTATCGTGGCGCGCAGGTCTTCGAGGCGATCGGGCTGTCGCAGGAGTTGGTGCAGGAGTACTTCACCGGCACCGTCACCCAGCTCGGCGGGATCGGGCTCGAGGTCATCGCCGAGGAATGCGCGGCCCGGCACTCCGCTGCATACCCGCCCGAAGGCGTGCGCCTGCCGCACCGCGTGCTCGATGTCGGGGGCGAATACCAGTGGCGCCGCGAGGGTGAACCGCACCTCTTCGACCCCGAGACCGTCTTCCGGTTGCAGCACGCGACCCGGCAGCGCCGCTACGACATCTTCAAGCAGTACACCTCGCGCATCGATGACCAGGCCGAACGCCTGATGACGCTGCGCGGGCTGTTCGCGTTCAAGGACGGGGTGCGCCCGGCCGTCCCGATCGAGGAGGTCGAGTCGGTCGAGGCCATCGTCCAGCGCTTCAACACCGGCGCGATGAGCTATGGCTCGATCAGCCTGGAGGCGCATCAGACGCTGGCGATCGCGATGAACCGGCTCGGGGCCCGCTCCAACACCGGCGAGGGCGGCGAGGACCTCGAACGGCTGCTGGACCCGAGCCGACGCTCGGCGATCAAGCAGGTAGCGTCCGGCCGGTTCGGGGTCACCTCGGCATATCTCACCCATGCCGACGACATCCAGATCAAGATGGCGCAAGGAGCCAAGCCTGGCGAGGGCGGCCAGTTGCCCGCGCACAAGGTCTATCCGTGGGTGGCCAAAACCCGCCACTCCACGCCCGGAGTCGGCCTGATCAGCCCGCCGCCACACCACGACATCTATTCGATCGAGGACCTCGCCCAACTGATCCACGATCTGAAGAACGCCAATCCGGCGGCCCGGATCCACGTCAAGCTCGTCTCCGAGGTCGGCGTCGGCACGGTCGCGGCCGGGGTGTCCAAGGCCCACTCGGATGTCGTGCTGATCTCCGGTCACGACGGCGGCACCGGCGCCTCGCCGCTCACCTCGCTCAAGCACGCGGGTGCCCCCTGGGAACTCGGGCTCGCCGAGACCCAGCAGACGCTGGTGCTCAACGGCCTGCGCGACCGGATCGTGGTGCAGGTCGACGGGCAACTGAAGACCGGGCGCGATGTCGTCATCGCCGCCCTGCTCGGCGCGGAGGAGTTCGGTTTTGCCACCGCCCCTCTCGTGGTCAGCGGCTGCATCATGATGCGGGTCTGTCATCTCGACACCTGCCCCGTCGGGATCGCGACCCAGAATCCGGAGCTGCGGGCGCGCTTCAGCGGCAAGCCGGAGTTCGTCGAGACCTTCTTCGAATACATCGCGCAAGAGGTCCGCGAGCACCTCGCAGCCCTCGGCTTCCGTTCGATCGAGGAGGCGGTCGGCCAGTTGCGCAGCCTCGACACCGATGCCGCGATCTCGCACTGGAAAGCCAGCGGGATGGACCTGAGCCCGATCCTGACCGAGGCCATCCCGGCCGACGGCGCCACCCGCTTCGCCTCGATCAGCCAGGACCACGGCTTGGAGAAGGCCCTCGATCACCAGTTGATCGCCCTGGCGCGGCCGGCCCTCGATGACGGGGAGGCGGCCACCGGCACTCTGGCGATCCGCAATGTCAACCGCACGGTCGGCACGATGCTCGGGCACGAGGTCACCAGCCGCCAGGTCGCGGGCCTGAGCGAGAACAGCATCGACCTCACGCTGACCGGTTCCGCGGGTCAGTCCTTCGGCGCCTTCCTGCCCGCCGGGGTCACCTTGCGGTTGGTCGGCGATGCCAACGACTATGTGGGCAAGGGGCTCTCCGGGGGCCGGGTGATCGTGCGCCCGGCACCGGAGTCGGTGTTCGTCGCCGAGGACAATGTCATCGCCGGCAATGTCATCGGGTATGGCGCGACGGGTGGCCAGATCTTCTTGCGCGGCACCGTCGGGGAACGCTTCTGCGTCCGCAACTCCGGTGCCACGGCCGTCGTCGAAGGCGTCGGCGATCATGGCTGCGAATACATGACCGGCGGCACGGTGCTCATCCTGGGCCGGATCGGCCGCAACTTCGCGGCGGGGATGAGCGGCGGCCTGGCCTATGTCCTGGATCTGCCGGTGCACCGGGTCAACCCCGAGTTCGTCGACATCTCGCCGCTTCGGGCCGCGGACGAGGAGGCGGTGCGCGACCTGCTGGAGCAGCATCGCGAGTTCACGGGCTCGGGCGTCGCGGCGCGCCTGCTGGAGCACTGGGAGCGGGAAAAGTCCCGCTTCTCCTTGGTCCTGCCCCGCGACTACGCCCGGGTCCTGGCGGTCCGGGAGCAGGCCGAGACCGAGGGCATCGAGCCCGGCAGCGATCTCGTCTGGGAGCGAATCATGGAGGCATCCCGTGGCTGACCCGCAAGGCTTTCTCAAGACCCGCGAGCGTGAGCTCCCGACCCGGCGCCCGGTCCCCGTGCGGATCATGGACTGGAAAGAGGTCTATGAAGCCCAGGAGGTCGGGCAACTGCAGCGCCAGGCCGGCCGCTGCATGGACTGCGGCATCCCCTTCTGTCATTCGGGCTGCCCGCTCGGCAATCTCATCCCCGAGTGGAACGACCTGGCCTGGCGCGGGGACTGGCGCGGGGCGATCGAGCGGCTGCACGCGACCAACAACTTCCCGGAGTTCACTGGTCGCCTCTGCCCGGCGCCGTGCGAGACCTCCTGTGTGCTCGGGATCAACCAGCCCGCGGTGACGATCAAGCAGGTGGAAGTCACCACGATCGAGCGCGCCTTCGAGGCCGGGGGCGTCAGCCCCCAGGCCCCAGAGCGGCTCACCGGCAAGACCGTTGCTGTCGTCGGCTCCGGTCCGGCGGGCCTGGCGGTGGCGCAACAACTCACCCGCGCGGGACATACGGTCGCGGTCTATGAGCGGGCCGACAAGCCGGGCGGCTTGCTGCGCTACGGCATACCCGAGTTCAAGATGGAGAAGGCGATCCTCGATCGCCGGCTGGCGCAGATGGAGGCCGAAGGCACCCGCTTCCGCTGCGGGGTCGATGTCGGCGGTTCGGTCACCGGACAGCAATTGCGCGACCGGTATGACGCGGTCGTCCTCGCCATCGGCGCCACCATCCCGCGCGATCTGCCGGTGCCCGGCCGCGAGGCCGGCGGGGTGCTGCAGGCGATGGACTTCCTGCCGCCGGCCAATCGGGTGGCCCTGGGCGAGCGGGTCAGCGATCAGGTCACCGCCGAAGGCAAGGACGTCATCGTCATCGGCGGTGGCGACACCGGCGCCGACTGCATCGGCACCTCCCATCGGCAAGGCGCACGCTCGGTCACCAGTTTGGAGATCATGCCGCAGCCCGGGCCGGACCGGCCCGCCGGGCAGCCGTGGCCGACCTATCCGATGATCTTCCGCGTCGCCAGCGCGCACGAGGAAGGCGGGGAGCGGCTGTATGCCGTCTCCACCCAAGAGGTACTGCACGACGACGACGGTCAGGTCAGTGGGCTGCGGGTCAGCGATGTGCGGCTGGGGGAGAAGGGCTTCGAACCGGTCGAGGGCAGCGAGCGGGTGCTCCCAGCGCAGCTCGTTCTGCTCGCGATGGGCTTCCTCGGCCCGCAGCGCACCGGCCTCGTCGAGCAGCTCGGCGTGGAGCTCGACGAGCGTGGGAATGTGGTGCGGGACAAGGACTTCCAGACGTCGGTGCCCGGTGTCTTCGTCGCCGGCGATGCCGGTCGTGGCCAGTCGTTGATCGTCTGGGCGATCGCGGAGGGCCGGTCGGCCGCCCGCGGCGTCGATGCCTTCTTGACCGGCTCCTCGGCGTTGCCGCGACCGATCAACCCGACGGATCGGCCGGTCGCGGTGTGAGCGCCCGCGGGGCGCGGCTCGCAGGGTGAGCCGCGTCACCGCGTAAGCGCTTACACCGATATCATTGCTGACCATGCGTCGAGCCAAGATCGTCTGCACCCTCGGCCCTGCCACCTCCACCCCCGAGCAGCTTGACCAATTGGTCCGCGCCGGCATGGATGTGGCGCGGCTCAACCTCTCCCATGGCAGCTATGCCGACCACGAGACCGTCTACAACAACGTCCGCGCCGCCTCCAACGAGGTCGGTCGCGCCGTTGGTGTCCTCGTCGACCTGCAAGGCCCCAAGATCCGCACCGCCCGCTTCAGCGGTGGCCCGATCGACTTGGTGGCCGGTGACACCTTCACCATCACCACGCGCGCCGTCGATGGCACGCAGGAGCAGGTGGGCACGACATACTCCGGCCTGCCCGGCGATGTCGCGCCCGGTGACACCCTGCTCATCGACGACGGCAAGGTCGAACTCGTCGCGACGGCCGTCAGCGACACCGACGTCACCTGCTCGGTGGTCGAGGGTGGCACCGTCTCCAACAACAAGGGCATCAACCTGCCCGGGGTCGCGGTCTCCGTGCCCGCCCTGTCGGAGAAGGACGAGGCCGACCTGCGCTGGGCGCTGCGCCTGACGGCGGACTTCATCGCGCTCTCCTTCGTGCGCAGCGCCGAGGACATCCGCCGGGTGCACGAGATCATGGACGAGGAAGGCATCCGCCTGCCGGTCATCGCCAAGATCGAGAAGCCGCAGGCCGTCGACAATCTGGAGGAGATCGTCGAGGCCTTCGACGGCATCATGGTCGCCCGAGGTGACCTCGGGGTGGAACTGCCGCTGGAGCAAGTGCCGCTGGTGCAGAAGCGGGCCATCGAGATCGCCCGGCGCAATGCCAAGCCGGTCATCGTGGCCACCCAGGTGCTGGAGTCGATGATCGAGAACCCGCGTCCCACCCGCGCGGAGGCCTCCGATGCCGCCAATGCCGTGCTCGATGGTGCCGACGCGCTGATGCTCTCCGGCGAGACGAGCACCGGAGCCCACCCGATCACGGCCGTCAAGACGATGGCCCGGATCATCGAGAATATCGAAGAGACCGCGTTCGACCGGATCGCGCCGCTCAATGCCCCACCGCATACGGTCAGCGGGGCGATCACCCGCGCGGCCGCCGATATCGCCGCCCTCGTCGGTGCCCGATATCTCGTGACCTTCACGACCTCGGGCGGATCGGCGCGTGCGATGTCGCGATTGCGTCCGTATCGCCCCATGCTCGCCTTCACCCCCAGCCCGGCCACGCGCAGCCAACTCGCGTTGACCTGGGGTGTGGAGACCTTCATCGTGCCCAATGTGACGCACACCGACGACATGGCCTTCCAGGTCGATGAGGCCTTGACCCGGGACAAAGCCTGCCCCGACGGTGAGCGCGTGGTCATCGCCGCGGGCAGCCCGCCCGGTGTCGCCGGCACGACGAATGCGCTGCGCGTGCACTCCGTCGGTGACGCAATTCACCACAAGGGTGCCTTCTCGCACCTGTGATGCGAGGCCCGCATTCTCGCCGGTATGCTGTGCGGGCACCTCGCCGGGATGGTGGAATGGCAGACACGGAGCACTCAAAATGCTTTGCCGCAAGGCGTGCGGGTTCAAGTCCCGCTCCCGGCACCAGATGGTAGAGACGGCCGAACCCGGTCGTCGCCGAAGCCACAGATGAGGATCGCGCAATGAGCAATGGGGCCACCGCGAGTTCGCCCGCCCGGATCGTCGTGGCCGAGGACGAGGCGATCATTCGCCTGGACCTGGTCGAGATGCTCGGGGAGGCCGGCTATGACGTCGTCGGTCAGGCCAGCAATGGGGAGCAAGCCGTCGAGATGGCGCTTGCCCTCCAGCCGGACCTGGTGATCATGGACGTCAAGATGCCGGTGATGGACGGCCTCTCGGCCGCCGACGAGATCGGCAAGCAGCGCACCTGCCCGGTCATCATGCTCACCGCCTTCTCCCAGACCGAGTTGGTCGAGCGGGCCCGCGATGCCGGGGTCATGGCCTATATCGTCAAGCCCTTCACGGCCGCCGATCTCGCCCCCGCGATCAATATCGCGCTCTCGCGGTGGGCTGAGCTGAAGGAGCTCGAGAGGGAAGTGGCCGACCTCGGCGAGGCGCTTGAGACCCGCAAGGCGGTCGAGCGGGCCAAGGGCGTGCTGATGAAGAAGCTGAAGCTAACCGAGGCCGAGGCCTTCCGGTGGATCCAAAAGACGGCAATGGATCGGCGTCTGGGCATGAAAGAGGTCGCAGACGCGGTCATCGCGGGGATCGACAAGGCCTGAATCTGCCCCTTCCGTCCCACTGGTCACATCCTTCACAGCGCGGGTTCGGCGTCTGCCGCTGGGCGGAAAGTCACAGGCCAGGGCCCCTTTCGCCAGGGCCGGGCCCTGCCTTAGAGTCTGGGCGAAAGATGTTTCGTCGCGTGCCGGGTATCCGTTCGCGACCTGCTATCGCAACCAGCTAGGGAGTCCTCGTGGCACGCCCACATCTCAGCGTGAGCCGAGCCGGAGCCGCCGACGCCGGCGTCATCTCCGAAATGTGGATCGAGTCCTCGCTCGCCGAGGGGTTGAGCCACGACCTTGCCGCGCGAGCGGCGAACGCGGGCCGGATCCAGGAGGCATTGGAGCGCCCCGGGACCACAGTGCTCCTCGCCACCCAGGATGGCGCACCGATCGGCTTTGCCGTGGTCAACCTGCGCCAACACGGCCTGCTGGAGCAGGCGGCCCTCGGGCTCGATGAGCTGTATGTCCGTCCCGAGGCTCGCCGCCAGGGCGTCGCGGCCCACCTGCTCGGGGCGGTGGCCCGGCTCGCCGAGGGTCAGGGCCAGGAGGTGATCTTTGCGACGGTGGCGGCCAATGACAAGGTCAGCAATCGCTATTTCGCCCGTCGGGGCTTCGCCGCCGCCAGCACCTCCCGGATGGTGCCCACCGCCGTCCTGCGCCGCAAACTCGCCGGCACCGAATCGGCGGCGCGCGATGTCCTGCTGGGCCGCCGGCGCACCCTGCGCGCTCGCACCCGGGTTGCCTCCCCGCTGACCCCCAGCGCACCGCGCGGGCGCGCAGCCGGCTGAGCAACGGCATCGGGCTGAGCAACGGCATCGGGCTGAGCAACGGCATACGGTCTGGGCAAGGGCATCCCAGCCGGGGGCTCAGGCTCCCGGCGGCAGGTCGCGGATCAGGCAGGTCAGGCGGCTGGTGCACACGCGCGCGCCGTCCTCGTCGGTGATGACGATCTCGTAGGACACCATGGTCTTGCCGGCGCTCAGCAGGCTCGCCACGCCGGTGACCAGGCCCGAGCGGGCCGCACGATGGTGGGTGGCATTGATCTCAATCCCGACCGCGACGCGGCCCGGACCGGCATGCAGGACCGAGCCGAAGGAGCCCATGGTTTCGGCGAGCACCACGCTCGCCCCGCCATGCAACAGGCCATAGGGCTGGGTGTTGCCCGCAACGGGCATCGTGGCGACCAGCCGCTGGGGTGTGGCTTCTAGGAATTCGATCCCCATCCGCTCCACGAGGGTCCCGGCACTGATGGCCGCAACCGTGTGCAGGACCTGCTCATCGGTCATCGCGTCAAAGCTGTCAGTCATGGCGCATAGGCTGCCATGTGTGAGTCGGTTGCTGCTGCTGGATGGTCATTCGTTGGCCTATCGCGCCTTTTTCGCCCTGCCCGCCGAGAACTTCTCGACCAAGACGGGCCAGCATACGAATGCGGTCTATGGGTTCACGTCGATGCTCATCAATGTCTTGCGCGATGAGGAGCCGACGCATGTCGCGGTCGCCTTCGATGTCTCGCGCGACACCTTCCGCAGCAAGGAGTATGCCGACTATAAGGCCGGCCGCTCGGCCACCCCGAGCGAGTTCTCCGGGCAGTTGCCGCTGCTGCGCGAGGTGCTCGATGCGCTCAAGATCCGGCACATCGAGATGCCGGGCTTCGAGGCCGACGACATCATCGCGACCCTGACGACATCGGCGACCGCCGCCGGGATGGAGGTCGTGATTTGCTCCGGCGATCGCGACGCCTTCCAGTTGGTCACCGACGATGTCACCCTGCTCTATCCCGTCCGCGGGGTCTCGGAGGTCTGGCGGATGGACCCGGCCCGGGTGCTGGAGAAGTATGGCGTGCCTCCGGAGCGCTATAGCGACCTCGCCGCATTGGTGGGGGAGTCCAGCGACAACCTGCCCGGCATCCCCGGCGTCGGTCCCAAGACGGCGGCCAAGTGGATCACCCAATATGACGGGCTGACCGGCATCGTGGCCCATGTCGACCAGATCGGGGGCAAGGTCGGGGACGCGCTGCGCGCCAACCTCGAGCAAGTGCTGCGCAATCGTCGCCTGAACCAGCTCGTGCGTGACCTGGACACGGGAGTCTCGCTCGCCGATCTCGAGCGGGGGATGTGGGATCGCGAGAAGGTGCACGAGGTCTTCGACGCTCTGGAGTTCCGGGTGCTGCGCGAACGGCTGTTCGCGACCTTTGACACCACCGCGGCCGAGGCCTCCGAGGGCGGTTTCGAGGTGGAGACCGAGGTGTTGTCGGGCCCTGAGCTCGAGGCCTGGCTCGCCGGGCCGGGCCGCAGCGGCGAGATCGGCGTGCACGTAATCGGGTCCTGGGCCCGCGGGCGCGGGGATGTCGGCGCGCTCGCACTCGCTGCGGGCGACGGGCCGGCGGCCTATGTCGATGTCACCGATCTCAATCCCGACGCCGAGGCAGCCCTCGGGGCCTGGCTTGCCGATCAGGAGGTGCCCAAGTTCCTGCACGACGCCAAGGGGCCCCTGCATGCCGTGCAGGCGCGGGGCTGGACGCTGGCCGGCCTGCGGCTGGACACCGCCTTGGCCGCCTATCTCGTCAAACCCGATCAGCGCGACTTCGACCTCGCCGACCTCGTGGTCCGGATGCTCGGGCGCGACCTGCGGGCGCAGGCCGGTGCCGCCGACGGCATGCTCGACTTCGGGGCCGACGACAGCGCCGAGATCGATGCGGCCGGGGTCCGGGCCCGGGCGGTCCTGGACCTGGGGCAGGTGCTGGCCGAGCAGGTTGAGAAGGCCGGGGGTTCGCACCTGCTGAGGGATGTCGAGTTGCCCCTGGTCGGGGTGCTGGCCGAGATGGAAGACACCGGCATCGGGGTGGATCTGGAGCATCTGGAGGCCTTGGAGAAGGACTTCGCCCAGGCCGTGGACCTGGCCCAATCCGATGCCTATGACGCGATCGGTGGCGAGCAGATCAACCTCGGCTCGCCCAAGCAATTGCAAGTGGTGCTCTTCGACACCCTCGGCATGCCCAAAACCAAGCGCACCAAGACCGGCTGGACCACCGATGCCGACGCCCTGGCCGACCTCTTCGCCAAGACCGAACACCCCTTCTTGGAGGCGCTCTTGCGCCACCGTGACGCGACCCGGTTGCGGGTGACCGTCGAGGGGCTGTTGAAGTCGGTGGCGGACGACGGGCGGATCCACACGACATACGAGCAGACAATCGCCGCGACCGGGCGACTGTCCTCGAAGGACCCGAACCTGCAAAACATCCCCATCCGCACCGACGAGGGCCGCCGGATCCGCGAGAGCTTCGTGGTCGGGCCGGGCTATGAGTCGCTGATGTCCGTCGACTACAGCCAGATCGAGATGCGGATCATGGCGCATCTGTCCGGCGATGCCGGCCTGATCGAGGCCTTCCGCACCGGGGAGGATTTGCACCGCTTCGTCGGCTCGCGCGTCTTCGGGGTCGAACCCGAGGCGGTCACCGCGGCAATGCGGAGCAAGGTCAAGGCGATGTCCTATGGGCTGGCCTATGGCCTCTCGGCCTTCGGCCTGTC
>Ga0075156_10000228_pt1 | contig 28627 bp, 33 predicted proteins | sample JI81AbrownDNA_FD_70966 | JGI IMG/M metagenome (GOLD analysis project Ga0075156, IMG submission 70966) | Wastewater effluent complex algal communities from Wisconsin, to seasonally profile nutrient transformation and Carbon sequestration -... | ecosystem: Engineered > WWTP > Effluent > Algae...
AATGCACCCTGGTGCATCTCCAGAAGAGAAGACCTATTCGTACCACCGCCCTTTGCAGACCTATATCAACGCTCTCGCTCGCCATGGCTTCATGGTGGACGGCATCGAAGAATTGATCTCAAACCGCGTGTCGGATTCTGGTCCTAAGGCAAAAGCAGAAAACTTTGCCCGCAACGAGTTTCCACTTTTCATGGCCATTCGCGCCATTAAAATCAAATAAAAAACCCCTCATTCCCCACGCTTGTGGGGAGGTCAGATCAATAAAAATCCCTCCGACGTAATGTCGGAGGGATTTTTGAATCCTATTTCAGTCGCTATCCCCACAAGCGTGGGGACCAAGGGGTTACGCCCCGTGGCACTTCTTGAATTTCTTTCCACTCCCACAAAAACATTCATCATTGCGACCAAGATTGCCAGGGTCGGCCATGATTTCGGTTGGTTTTTGCGGATCAGCGATATCATCATTTTCACGCGGATTCGTTGCCGGCACCTCCGTTGGCGTCTCGCGGATCAAACGTACTCTGAACAGGTTCGTTACGATACGCTGATTGAACGCGGCCAACATCTCGTGAAACAAACGATATGATTCGCGCTTATACTCAACAAGCGGATCACGCTGGCCATACCCTTGAAGACCCACGCCTTGGCGAAGATAGTCCATGTTCTCAAGGTGATGCGTCCAAAGATTGTCGATCGATTGCAAGAGGAGTGAATTTTCGATACTCGTCATCATGCTTGGATCATTCACATCTTTTGCAAGATGATCATAACCGGCACGCACCATCTTTTGACCAGCTTCGATCAGCTCGGTGCGCAGACTCACCGCGTCGCCTTCTTGTTTAAGTTTGTCGATCGCTGAAACCCATTCGGCGCTCAGCGGCATCCCTTGTGGTAAGAGCGCTGTAAGCGCGGCGGTCATCTCATTACCCTCCCAATCAACGTTTACTTCGGCCGTTGTATGATGTGAAACGATTTGCTCAACTTCACCATCGTACGCTTCAAGGATGAACTTTTTGAGTGGGCTCTCGCCATCAACCGTTGGCATGGTTGACGCCTCAAGCAAGTCGCGGCGTTTGCGATAAATCGATGTGCGGTGCTTGTTCAAAACATCATCATATTCAAGCACGTGTTTACGAAGGTCAAAGTTATGACCTTCGACTTTACGCTGAGCGGCGGCCAATGATTTGGTCAGCATTTTGTGCTCGATTGCTTCATCTTCACCAATACCGAGCGTATCCATCATCTTCTTCATGCGATCAGAGCCAAAAATACGCATCAGGTCATCCTCCATCGAAAGATAGAATTGCGTTGAACCTGGGTCACCCTGACGAGCGGCACGGCCACGTAGCTGATTATCGATACGACGTGATTCATGGCGTTCGGTACCAAGAACAAATAATCCACCAAGCGCACGCACTTCATTCGCTTCTGCTTCTGTAGGCGGATTACCACCAAGAAGAATATCCACACCACGACCTGCCATATTCGTTGCCACCGTTACCGCACCTTTGCGGCCGGCCTGGGCAATAATCTCGGCTTCTTTTTCGTGGTTTTTGGCATTCAAGACTTGGTGAGGCACGCCCTCAATCTCAAGCATTTTTGAAAGCAATTCATTTTTATCGATCGATGCCGTACCAACCAATACCGGCTGGCCTTTTTGATGACGCTCTTTGATCTCACGCACGACCGAACGATATTTACCAAGCTCGTTCTTATAGACGCGATCAACCAAATCAATACGCTGATTATCGCGATTGGTTGGGATTGAGAGCACTTCGAGCTTATAGATTTTGTGAAATTCTTCTGCTTCAGTTTCAGCCGTACCCGTCATACCAGAAAGCTTTTCATAGAGACGGAAAAGATTCTGAAACGTCACCGTCGCCAATGTCACGGATTCGCGCTGAATCTGAACGCGTTCTTTTGCTTCAATGGCCTGATGTAAGCCATCTGAATAACGGCGGCCAATCATGAGACGGCCTGTGAATTCATCGACAATCACAATCTCGCCTTCATGAATCACATAATCGCGATCAATCTTGAAAAGCACTTTGGCTTTAAGCGCCTGCTCTACATGATGAACCGTTTTCAAACCGCCTTCACCATAGAGATTTTCGACACCGAGGGCTTTTTGTACCTTCTCAACACCCGCGTCTGTAAGCGAAGCGGTTTTGAGTTTTTCATCCAAGAGATAATCGTCTTTTTCAATGAGGCTGTGGACGACATCGGCAAAGCGGTAATACAACTCCCCTGCTTCTTCGGCGGGTGCGCTAATAATCAACGGCGTACGCGCTTCATCGATCAAAATCGAATCGACTTCATCAATAACGGCATAAGCTAAGCCGCGCTGTACGAGACCTTCTGCGCTCCCAGCCATATTATCGCGAAGATAATCAAAGCCGAATTCATTGTTGGTACCGTAGGTGATGTCGGAGGCATACGCCTCTTTGCGCGAGCAAGGACGAAGGTAGTCATGGTCAATTCTAAATGAACCCGTTTCGTCACGCTCTTTGTCATGATCTGCTTCATTTTTAAAAGAAGGATCGTAGCGATAACTTTTATACGATTGGATAGACGCAACCGTCAGCCCCAAAAATTCATAGACCTGACCCATCCAAACAGCATCGCGACGCGCGAGATAATCGTTCACCGTCACAACGTGCACACCTTTGCCGGTAATCGCATTAATATAAACCGGTGCCGCAGCGGTAAGCGTCTTACCTTCACCTGTGCGCATTTCAGCGATCATGCCTTTATTGAGCGCGAGACCACCGATCAGCTGCACATCATATTGGCGCTGCTTCAAAACGCGTTTGGACGCTTCGCGGACAACGGCAAAAGCCTCCGGTAAAATCTGGTCGGAGGTTTCGCCTTTTGCGAGACGGTCTTTAAATTCGGCAGTCTTTGCCTTAAGAGCCTCGTCCGAGAGAGATTGGACGCTCGGTTCAAGACTATTGATAACATCAACAATTTTGCGAAGTTTAGCCACTTCTTTGGCGTTTGGGTCGCCAAAGAGCTTTTTGATCATGGATTGCATGCCGGGATCTTAGACAATCCACCTCTTTTTGCCAATATGTGGCTTAACCTCGCTGTTTTTCTTTCCAATCGGTGATCTCTACGCGCAAATGGTCACGAACTTTGTCGATCGCCTTATATAGATCGTCGGATTCGCGTTCAACAACAATAACATGACCGTTTACATCAACGATCATTTTGCAAAAAAAGACATCTCCCGAGTGGTGGTGGGCGCTCTGCTTGCCAACCTCAACATCAACATGATTGATATTGTCAGCGTATTTATCGAGCGATTGTGCTTTTTCTTCAGAAAACTCGTGAATCGAAGGCGTCATCTCAATGCCTTTGGCTTTTACGTTGATAGTCATATGGCTCTATTTTCGCGCATGCGCCCAAAGAAGGCAACTTATCCCTCCCCGGCGCGTTGCGCGGGGTTTCCCTTTTCAGGTGTGAAAAGGGAGTTATCGATTTAACGCTACGATATGTTTTTCAATCTTGTCTAGGACAAGATGTAGTTCGTGTAAGACTTGATCATTGGTAAAACGAATGATTGAGCAGCCGGCGGAGCGGAGGAATTCGCTTCTGATTTCGTCAGAAGCGGCGCGATTAGGTCTAGTATGAATAAGACCATCTACCTCTATAACCAACTTAGGGTGAGCTGAATAAAAATCCACGATATAACGACCGATGCTGACTTGCCGTCTAAAACGTGCTCCGAGTTTTTTACCTTTCAAATAAATCCAGAGCTTTTCTTCGGCCTTGGTGGGATTTTTTCTTAGCTTATCTCTTAGATGCTCATGACTTGAGCTATGATAAATTCTCGGTTCATTGATTTGCATTCCCTACTCCGTTCCCCGAACAAAAAAGATTGTCAATCCTTAACTCCCTTTTCACACCTGAAAAGGGATACCCCGAGCGTAGCGCAAGCGAAGTCGAGGGGAGGGATAAGTTCAGAATCCGATCAGCTGCACTTCTTCTTCAAGCTCGATCCCAAAGGTATCTCTGACCTTCATTTTCACACGTGAAATGAGTGCGATCACATCAGCGGCCTTTGCTTTGCCTTTGTTTACCATGAAGTTACCGTGCTTTTGACTGACCGCGACATCGCCTAATGAAGCGCCGAGCATGCCCGCCTGATCAATCAACCAACCGGCTGAAATACGCTTTGCCTTAAGCATGGATTCTGGCACTTCGGGGATTTCACGTTTCAAAATATCCAACTCGGACTCATTTTCAAAATCCCAATTCTTAAAGGCGCAACCAGCGCTTGATTCTCCGAGTGGTTGCTTGGCTTTGCGTTCGTCCATCACCCATTGTAAACGCGCTTTTGAGGATTCGGCATCAGCAGCTGCTTCAATGCGAAGGGTCGTTGATAAAATAAGGTGGGGTTCTTTTTTAAAAAAGCTTGAACGATAACCAAAATCACATTCAGCGTTCGTTAAGGTCACATGTTCTAAATCACGCAAACGAATCGCGTCAACCGTAACGACATTGTCTTTCATCTCACCGCCATAACAACCAGCATTACCATAAACGGCACCACCGATGGTGCCCGGCACACCCACCGCCCATTCAAAACCGCCAAGCCCGTTCTGCACGGATTGTCTTGCAACAAGCCCCGTAATCGCCCCCGCTTCAGCCATGACTTCGTTGCCACTGAAGACAATCGCACGCATTCCCGCTTGAATAACGACACCTTCATACCCTTCATCAGCAACAAGTAAATTTGAACCTCCGCCATAAAGGGCAAAAGGGATTTCTTGCTCTTGAGCAAAACGCGCCATCTCAAGAAGCTCATCTGAAGACGTCGCAATCACATAGAGACGCGCAGGACCGCCAATGCGAAAGTTCGTATGGGAGGCCATCGGTTCATCGCGAACAACGTTTTTGAAACGTTGTTCAAAAGCGATTTTCTTTTGCTCTGATAAGACCTCCATACTAATTCAATTCGGTGGCGATCGAATAAATATCACCCGCGCCCATAACGAGAACCACGTCACCTGCACGCATCCAGCGCTTTACGATTTCTTTTGCTGATTGCACATCGGGAGCAAATTCAACATGGCGCATCACGGCGCGCTCAATATCATTGCGCACCACGGCTTCTTGCAAATCACGCGAACTAATCTCGATACCATTTTCACGACCGACAACATCATAAATCTCAACAAGGGCCAGCGCGTCAGCTTTTTCAAAGGCTGGGACAAAGGCGCTAAAAAGATCTTTGGTGCGTTGGCGTTGATGCGGTTGAAAAGCCAGTATCACTCGACGACCCGGATAAAATAACTTCGTCGCTTCAAGCGTTGCAGCTACTGCCGTTGGATGATGGCCATAGTCAGAAATAACCGTGATCCCATTCGCTTCTGAAATAAGCTGAAAGCGGCGCCAAATACCTTTGAAATCCGCAATGGGTTTGATGAGTTTTGCAAAAGGCACACCGATCGAACCAACCAAAGCCAATGCCGCGGCGGCATTCATCACATTCATCTTACCCGGCACATGCATCACAAAACGATGCGGGCGACCTTCGAGATCACGCAACATAAACGACTGCTCCCCCGCCTTGGTCATATGATCAGTAACCGGGATATCAGCATGCATGCCGAATCCGAACGTTTTGACACGAATGCGGCGCGCTTCAAGCTGAGCGCGAACGCGTCCAATAACGGTTTGCACATGTGGATCATTGGCATTCGCCAAAATAATGCCGCCATCTTGTACGTTTTCTAACATTTCACGAAAGGCGCTAAGCATCGCTTCGAGATCAGGATAGATATCGGTGTGATCGAGTTCGATATTATTCACGACGACACCAAACGGTTTGAATTCTAAAAAGTGCTTGGCGTATTCGTCACCTTCAATCACCACCCAGTCAGAATGCCCATGGCGCACATTGCCATCAGGAAACGACGGCACACGACTACCGACAATAACGGTCGGGTCAGCATCAACACTCTCAAGCAAGAGACCCGCGATCGACGTGGTCGTGCTTTTGCCATGCGTACCCGTAATCAAAAGCACGCGTTTACCCTTTGTCCACTCACCAAGAAATTCAAAATTCGTGAGCTGGTGAATATTGCGCTTCATCGCCTCGGCACGTTCTGGATTGGTCACCGGGACCGCCGACGAATAAATCACGAGCTCAGTATCTTGCGGGATATTTTTTGCCTCATGACCAATCACGACAGACACTCCGAGCTTTTGGAGCTCGGCAGTCGCTTCTGACGGTGAAGCATCCGAACCGCTCACTTCGACCCCCGAGCGCTTCAGGATCTTGGCCACGCCAGACATATTTATGCCGCCAATGCCGACAAAGTGGACGCGCTTCAATGCAGTGAGATTCATAGGGAGAGATTAGAGCAGAAACACAAAACAGAAAACCCCCTCTAGACAAACCCTGAATCGCTTTGCTTTTTTATGGTCGAATGATAACGTTTCACCGATGAACGTGAGCTATTCGGTCGTTTTACCGGCGTATAACGAAGAAAAAACGATAAACCGCGCGATCGACGAGACGCTCGTGGCTTTTGAGGTCTTTGGCGAACCTTTTGAAATCATTGTCGTGGATGATGGCTCGCATGACCAAACAGCCGCTCTCGTGAGAGAAAAACAAGCATCAATACCCAACCTCCTTTTCATCAAAAGTACAGAAAATACGGGCAAAGGTGGTGCCATCAAAAAAGGTGTCGAAGCCGCAACAGGTAATCTTCTCCTTTTTTTGGATTGTGACCTCGCGACGCATCCATCGCAATTTGCCGAATTTATCCCCCATCTACGCGAGCACCCAGTTGTCATTGGATCAAGAAGAATCGAGGGATCAGAGATTGCTATCGCGCAACCGCTTTATCGCGGCTTATTAGGAGAGCTCTTCAATACCATTATTCGCCGCTATCTCGGCATTCGCTCAAGCGATACCCAGTGCGGATTCAAAGCCTTTCAAACACCTGTTGCAAAAGAACTTTTTGAAAACCTTCAAGCGAAAGGCTGGACCTTTGACGTTGAGCTCTTACTCAAAGCTGACCGCGCCGGATACTCGATTAAAGAATTGCCCGTTCACTGGCGCAATGGTCGTGATAGCAAGGTCAGCCTTTCAGACGGGTGGCGTATTTTGAAAGAATTACGGACACTGAAAAAGACCCATAAATAAAACCCGCCCATCATCTCAACGAGAGTCGAGTGAGTGGGCGGTCAGATTGGTTTCAGCTTGCGCTGTTCTTCGGGGCGATTGTCGACGGCTTTGGCAGCAGCAAGCCAATGCTCGCGCGGCACATCGAACTGAACAATAAACAGACGAATAATCTCGACAAGCGGGTAATGAGCCAGCTGTGAGTAGTCATTGTCATAGGCTTGCTTGACGGCACTAACCAGGGATTCGCAGAACTGCATTCGCATGTTCTGCTCTCTGTGTAGCTGACGCGCAATATTGATAATGCGCTCTTCATCCATCACATAGGCTTTGGACATGCGACCTCCAAAAAAGGCACCCGAATTGGGTGCCTTTTTTTAGAATAAATAACCAAAAATGTCAATCACCTAGCACTGAATCATCTTATTAATTCCTTTAAACTTGCGAGGCATACGTTCGGTTTCGCGTACAAAGATTTCAGCGATATTGCGCAGCTTATCTTCAGCGACGAGCTGCTTGCGTGACAACGACACCTCGGCAGAACAGACAAACGTTAATAATTCTACTTCATAACCATAAGCGCCAGCCGCCAAAACATAAGGCGAATACTCCCACGCATGAACATTCGTATTATCGACAACAATCCATTCTTTACCGGCTGCCAAAGAATCTAAGTGCAAACGAAAAGCTTTACGATGGTTTTCTTCAATTTTATTCGCATCGTACGTATACACGCCATCGACAATGTAAAAATCGTCGGTCGATACGATGGTCGCATTTGGCGCATGCGTTTTTGCCCAAGTCGTTTTGCCTGACCCTGAGATGCCGCGGAGGATGGTGACCTTCATATTAGATTTTCTTAGCTACGATATTAAAGAAATGCCAGTGTTTTGGTTCGCCGCTCGCGGTGCGTGAGTCGCGCTCTACCTCTTCAAATGAAATAAGCTCCATATCAGAAAACGTAGCCCTCGCTTCTTCTTCAGAATGAAACGTCATTTCTTTACCTGGAGTGTTCCACTCGTCTCGGACACCGAAGAATTGACCAACGAAGATACCATTACGTTTTAACGATCGTTTGACGCCGCTCATGACTTTTTCAAAAACATCTGGCGAAGCAAATGGTAATGCGTATTGTGCATTCACCACATCATACGCGTCGTCTTTATAATCAAACTCATCAAATGTCGTGATCGTTGTTTTAATACGTTCGTCATTTAGGTCTTTGACTACCCCTTCAACGCCTGGCTCATTATCAACAACGTCTACATGTAAAAAATTCTGCGCAAGAAGAAATTTTGTATCTTTAAGTTGACCTGCGCCCAAATCCAAAGCGCTTTGCTTTTCCTTAACATTCTCCAATGCTCTCACTAATAATGGGGATGGCGGATATTCTTTGGTTTGCTCGAGATACTTCGCCCAATCATGTTTGTTTTGGTCTTTAGCTGGCTTTATCATCTTTATTGAAGGTAATGCTGCACCTGAGGCGAATTGTGGCGATGAAGCAGGTTCATCAACTTCTACAAATCCAAACGACTTATACAATTCAATGGCGCTCGTCGAAATAGTGGCGACGTTAAGTTCGAGCGGCTTTTCATCACCGAGCCAATCCACCACCTTCTGCATGAGTTCACGACCAATACCTTTACCGTGATACGTCGGCAAAACATAGAGCCCCCAACATTCATTGTGAGATTCTCCTTTTTTGCCTTGGCTATAACCGATAACAACTTCGTTGTCTTTTGCAACAAACACTTTTCTCGTGCTCGCTGGATTCTCAATGGCTTTTTTCCAGTTCGAAATCTCTTGTTCGCTTTCTAGATCTTTTGAAATCACGTCCTCGACAGTTACTCCTAGCTCTTCGCTGGGATACGTCGCTAGCCAGGTCTCTTTTCTGACATGAGCAATACCAGCCGCGTCTTCAGGTTGAGCTTCGCAGATAAGATAAGGTTTTTCAGGGCTTGGGATCTTTTCCATAAAGAGGACGCTAACACAAACCACCTTCCCACTCAATCATTCTCTGCTTACGTTCAGTTCCCCAATGATAGTTCCCAATTCCGCCTGATGACGGGACGACGCGGTGGCATGGGATCAAAAATGAAATCGGATTCTGCCCCACGGCTGTGCCAACGGCGCGAAAGGCTTTTGGTTTTTTGATCTTGTTTGCGATATCACCATAGGTCGTGACTTTTCCTATACGAATAGCAAGAAGCGCTCTCCAAACACTGAGTTGAAAATCCGTACCTTTGAGATGCAAAGCAAGATCTGCCGGCACTTCTCCTTTTTGAAAAGCCCGCAGTGCTTTTTTCTGTGTGGCGTCCTGCTTTAACGCAAAGGTCGCTTTTGAAAAACGTTGTTTCAATTCTTTTAATGCGCCTACTTCATCCTTCATCACAAATGCCAAATAACAGAGACCTTTTGCCGTCGATGCGATCAACACATCCCCAAAAGAGCTTTTTGCGAAGCTATAGCTAATAACGAGGCTTAGTCCCCCGTTCTTTTGCTCTTCGGTGGTCATGACAGTCAGTTGCATGCCGCTATCATGCGTTGGTCGCGTGAAATGTGCAATTGACTTTTTGTGCATTTTACCTTTAGATACCGGCGCTCCTTTCACCCCCAGAGGTATTCATGTTCGAAAGCGAATCGCCCACGAGACACTCCATCGAGACCGTCATCATGGGTGTGCTCGGTATTGCCATCATCTTTGTCAGTCTCTATACGAGCCTGCCCCAATCCCTGAATTCGATCCAAGAGACCATCGTTCTCGTGATCGCCCTCGGCGGCATTATGGGCATCACCCATATCGAATTGCCCCGCATGTTGGGCAAAAATCCCCGCAACCCCGTTCAATCGGTGTGGATGAGTGGCGTGATCAGTGCCGTCATGGACTCGTTTCTCGTGCTACTCATGGTTAAAAAAGACCGGCTCACCGGCTCAGATGATGCCAAGCTGAAGTACCGCACCTATACCATGATGGCTGCCCTCATCGGCGGACTCATGCTCTATTTTGGCGAAGTCTATGCCCTGCCGCTCGCGCTGCAATATGGCATGCGCCAATGGTATGCCATGCTGCCCATCGTCCCGCCGGTGCTCGTGTTTTTGACCCTTCTGGGCTATCTCACGAGCAAACTCGATCTCACCATCGAAGCCGCAGAACATGGCACCGTCACCGCAGACAAGGGCGACTATCTCGAATTTGCGGCTGTCATCATCATCTTGCTCGTGACGCATAACGCCCTTCTCGTTTTGGGACTGCTTCTCGCCTATGCCTCGGCCACTGGCCAAGGCACCGACCTGATTCACGTCATCAAAACCGAAACCGAGATGTCGGTCATGATGCTGTTGGTGCTTGCCGCCTTCATCTCAGAACCGATCGAGCCCTATATGGCGCACTTCACGGGCTACCTCGCGCTATTCCCGTCCGCCGTGAATGGCGTTTTGGTCGGCGCGATGTATCCCACAAGTGGCAATGCGTGGTTCGACATGAGCATTCTCTCAACGGGCGTACTCGTGCTGCCGATCAGCTCCTTGGTCGGCGTCATCTTGTTCCCTAGCCTGCAAGAATGGAAACGCTATGTGATGCTGTCGATCCCACTCGCAGCATTCTGGTTCGTCACCGTCTTTAGTTGGTTCATCTTCATCTGGCCGTTCTTGGATGCCGCGTTCTACGGCTACTTTCCGCGACCGGTACTCGCGCCCTAAAAAGCGCACCCTCTTTCATGCGCCCCTCCCAGGAGGGGCGTTTATGATTTTCAAACCAATTCAATGCCTAGCGCTGCAAAAAGCGAAATTGCTTCAGGAAGTGAAAACCTCGCGCCTTTAATCGTATTGGCCGTCACGTCAATTGAATAATTCTTCGCTCCAATGAAGTTCGCCTTTTCTAAATCACAACCCTTAAACAAGGCACGTTCAAGATCACTACCCGCAAAATCCGCCTCAACAAGAATACTTTCAACAAAGGTCGAATCACGAAGGGTTGAATTCAAAAATGGGATACGCTTGAGTTTGAGCGCGGAAAAATTACACGTATCAATCAAGCAACCGTCAAAAGCCACCTCAAAGAATTTTGCATTACATTTCATGAAATCTGCGCCAACGAGTTTACTGTCGTTAAATTTCGTCCCATTCAAGCTGGCCCGGTAAAAATCCGGCAAGCTGAGCTCACAGCTTTCAAAGGTGCAATCTGAAAAGTTTGCTCCAGAAAAATCCGCTTTATCAAAGCGGCACTTCGTGAAGGTGCAATCTGAAAAAGTGGCCTCGCGTGCATCAAGCCCGCTTATTATTAATCCTTCAAAGGTCTCACCAGCGTAGTCTTCACCTTTTAAAATCTCCATAAAGCCAGTTTAAACGCAAAACTACCAAATCGCCAATACGTTGACGCTCCCCGCCTGCCGGGCTAATTTTCAGCGGGAGGTCGGCATGAAAACCGCTATTTTCCTCTATCCTATCAGTCCCTATGTAGACGCCCTGACGCGTCGGGGCCGCACCTTTGACCCGCAAGAACGCGGCGAGACGCTTGAGCGCGTCATTAACCTGCGCTATCGCCAACGCGGCTGGAAGGTCGCCTGGGCGCTCTTTGCCCACGAAGACGACGTGACGGCGCCAGACCGTTCTCTACTCTGGCCTTTTGCCCCTATTCACAAAGAAGACGCGATTATCGTAGCGCCCGTATCATTTAAGCGGCATTGCCAAGAAGAGCTTTATCCTGACCCGTCAGCCATGGTCACGGCTCTCGGTAATATCTCTCGCTTGGCCGTGATGGGTTTTCATTCGGATGACTGCTGCGAACGCCTCGCTGAAGCCGCCTGGAGGCTGGGCATCCCGTCCAAAGTCCATGATGACCTTAGTGAAAAATTCTTCAGCTTCGAGTTCTTCAAGGATCCGAGCGAAGAAATCCGAGCCCGGCCTTTTTGGCGGCGCGTGTCCAAACAACGCCCCTCGAGTGATGCGCATCGTCGCGGCTTTCGTGGACGTCGTACCCGCGATCTCGCGACTGAATGCCGCCAAAAACCCTGGCTTCTGCAAGTCACCTGAACCACCCACAGCCCGGGTGGTTTTTGATATGCTATACTCCGGCCACTTGACCCCCTATGTCCAAACTCCAAGAGATCCACGCGCGCATTCGTGCCAAGAAAGATGAAAAGAGAAAGGTAAATGTTATTTTTAAGGACGTGCTCGCCCAGTCTAAACCCTATCAAGATGTTCTTGAGGAGCTAAAAGAATTAAAAGTTAAAAAGACGCGCATCGAAAACGAGATTCGCTCGGACTTCACCAAAGAACTCGAGCAACTTGAAAAGATCGCGATCGACGTCAAATCGGACGAAATGCTCTTAACTGACCTCTCGCTCACCATGCTCATGAAAGGCCAAAGCCTCGACCTCATGGATGAGAATGATGTGAAGTACGAACCGGTATTTAAAATCACGTTCAAAAAAGCCGTCTAAACGACGGCTTTTTTCTTTGACTGTTTCGCGTCCATGGTCCACTCATCTGGCTCAGCGAGGGCGATAGAGAATCCTACCATCGCTAATGCCGCATCACGTACACCGATAGCACCTCCGGCAACAATAGCGATACCCATGAGGTGAATAGCTAATAATGCAGCGCTCACTCTCGTATAAACACCAAAGAGAAGTGCGACAGCGAATACGATCTCAAATAATCCATTCAACTGTACCAACATCTCGCCAGGAATCGGGAGATAGCCAGTAAACTCAGGCAAGAATCCGACCCAATCAGACGGATTCATGAGCTGCTGGGAACCGAACCAGAAGAACAATGCCACCCAAGACCAACGCAATACAACGCGCGAAGCAAGTGAGAATGTCATATCTTTATTCAAGCGTACCGATTTTCAAAAGAGCTAACATCGACTGAGGCTTTGTGCCACTCGCGTGCTTGCGATTAAACTTCGCGCTTCCGTCCGTACCGCAAAGTCCCTTGATCGGATTCTCTCCACCCGGGTGACGGCTCACCCAAGTCGTAAGATCATAAACACTGCCATTGATTGCCGACCAGCAATCACCAACGGTGGCATGCGCCTGAACATCTGCCATCGAATAGACGCCTTTTTGCTTCACGGGCTCAGTAGCCGGTGTCGGCGTTGGCGCCGTGGTCGTTGTGACAGGCTTTTCTTCAGGCGCGGCAGCCGTTGTGGTTGCAACGGGCTCGGTGCTCGTCACGGCAATACTAGGCGTCGTTGTCGGTGTTACAACGGCAGGAGGCGTCACAACAGGGGTCTGCTGTTCTTGCATCTTCATCACCGGACGGCCAGCATAAATAATATAACCCCCACCAAGAACAAGGAGCACGCCAAACGCGATAGCGAGGTGATTTCGATTCATAGTCATAATAGTAAGGATTCTTCTAAAAATACCATTACGCCGCAAGTCCCTCTTTTCTTTCAGGACTTATCGGTTTATGATCGGCTCATTATGCCTATCACCATCAGCGCCACCATTAACGCCCCGGTTGAAAAAGTCTGGACCTACTACACCGAACCAGAACACCTCATGCAGTGGAACTTCGCTTCAGACGATTGGATGTGCCCATCCGCAACGAATGATTTGCGTGTTGGTGGCACCTTCACCTCGCGCATGGAGGCAAAAGACGGCAGCTTCGGCTTTGACTTCGGCGGCACTTACAGCGAAGTCGTCCCAAATGAGCGTATCGTGTATAGCTTGAGCGATGCCCGCAAAATCGAAGTGAATTTTTCTGAAACAGACGGTATCACCACGGTGACAACGGTCTTCGACGCAGAAAAAGAAAATCCTGAAGAGATGCAACGCGAAGGCTGGCAAGCGATCTTGAATAACTTCAAGAAACACGTTGAAAGCAACTAACGAAGATCTCGGTCAAAAAAACGATCCATGATCAGCAGGTTATAATTCAAGACGTCCCGTAAACTTTCAAACGACGTAGACGCGCCTATCCAAAACGTGCGATTGCGCCCCTGTATATCGAGAACATCCCAAGGTAACCCCGCTTGGATTTCTTTTTGCGACCAATGCGGAAAGTAATCCGACCAATACCTCCTATCGAGGACCTTATGCTTACGAACTGCCCACTCTTTGTCTTGATCAGCAAAATGATCGGCGTATTGATCATCGATAAAAGCATCCTCAACACGACGTTCTCCAAATTGAAAGGTGACACGCACATCAGACTTCTGGTCGCGGTGCCTACGATAGTGGCTTGGACTGACAAAGTACTCCGTCAGCCTTTGTGTAATGACATGATGGTCTTTTTTTGGCTCACAATGATACATCCACGAATCAATACCGTGACGACCCTCTTGCACACCTGACTGGAGGGTGGTGGTCATTTGGCAACTCGATTGGCGTGAGAATGCTCGCACCTCCTCTTTGGTTGGAGCGTCGAAGACCGGCAGACATGCCTTGGCATTCGCCGAAACAAACAACAGGTCAAAGATATACTCTTTAGGCGAAGAGCCGTCTTCTTGAGAGGATTTTACCGAGATGTGAGCATCTGTTCGGTGGATGGAGGAGACCTTTTGACCGTATTCTATTTTTAATCCTCCTCTCTTTACCATGGCCGTAAACAATGACTCCATCCCTGAACGCAACAGACTAGCTCCACCTTCTTTTGCTCGCCCGGTCATCTGCTCAACGATGATCTTCATGGTATCGGGATTATTCCACAACAACCCATAGTAGGCCGGCACATGCTCAATATACCCGTATCCTTGAGCTGTTTGAAAAAGCTTCATGACAGGTATAAGAGTCACAAGACTATGTTTTTGCAAAAACTCCTTGAACGAATAGTCGAGAGAGGCTAAAGATGCCTCTGACGGTCTTGGAGGAAACGAACCGATATATTCACCGAGAATTTTTTTATGCAAAGACACGTAGCGCCGAATATCCCAAAGAATGCGCAGCCCGATTAATTTACGTGGCAATACCTTCGACCAACCGCCTAATTCTTGCCGACTACGGTCAATCACCCAATCACCAAATGAGACACTCTTCCCATCCACGGTGTATACCTCGCGGCCCGCAACCGAAATAGGTTGATAAAGCCCCAGTTCTTTTGCCAAACCACGCAACTGATGATATGCCGGCGTCGTATAGCAAGCGCCCATTTCATGAAGCATCCCTTGAGACCGAACGGTACAAACCTTACCTCCAGAACGCTGGGTTTTTTCTAGCAAGACAATATTTGTAAAGCCGCGTTTTCTCAACAACCATGCCATATGAATGCCAGATGCCCCAGCGCCAATAATCCCGATCCTTCTTGCATCTTTTTTGTGACGGCGTTTTTTTGCTGTTGACTCTGGAGACCAGTGCGTATCAATCGTGTAAGGAGAAGGCATTTCAAAAATCGAAGGAGTATCTTTCATAAAGAGCGAGCCTTGCTGGCAATGCAGCCATTTTAGGCCACAAGCTCTCTACACACAAGCTGATTCGCCTTAGACATCGCCGACCTTAGTCAAAAAACTTTCTAGGCGTATAAAGTGACACGTATACCCACCCGGATTATTCTCGAGATAATCTTGATGTTCTGGTTCTGCTTCGGTGAACGTGGTGAGTGGCTCAATCGAGGTCACAACCGGGTCAGACCATTTGCCACTTTTGTTCACGAGCTCGATAAAATCTTCCGCTTCTTTTTTCTGTTCAGCATCCGCGTAGAAAATTGCTGAGCGATATGACGTCCCAATATCATTACCTTGTCGATTTAAGGTGGTGGGATTATGTATACGGAAAAAGAAATCCAATAAAGCACGATACGAGGTTTGTGCTGGATCAAAGGCGATTTTCAATGCCTCTGCGTGACCGGGGTGATTCTGATAGCTCGGATTCGCATTCTCCCCGCCCGTATAACCGGTCTCGGTATCAAGAACGCCCGGGAGTTTGCGAAAGAGGTCTTCCATCCCCCAAAAACAGCCGCCGGCCAAAACCGCCACATTTGATGTCGTGCTCATATGTCACTACTTTAGCACAAAGCCCCAAAGACTGGCTTAAATCCCCAATATAGGCTAGCCTGCGGGCAAATGACTCCCTCAACACCACACGTTTCAAAAGACCCGCTGCACGGCAAAACCCTGCAGGCGATTCTTGAGTTTCTCGTTGAGACCTATGGCTGGGAGGACATGGGACGCCGTATCAAGATAAAATGCTTCACCACCGATCCAAGTATCAAATCGAGTCTCACCTTTTTGCGCAAAACGCCTTGGGCACGCCAGAAAGTTGAGATGTATTATCTCGCTACGCTGAAAAACGAAACGCATCCGCTCGATGTACCGACGGTACCAATGGAGTTGGATTAAACAAAACACTCCGCAGGTCGCGGAGTGTTTTGTTTGTTATTTTACAGTCGCTTTCCAGATCTGACGCGCACCACCAACGTTGAACGCATACGTAATATCACGCGTACCGTCAGCTTTGAGGGCGCTAACGACAAACCACTCTACCGTTGGAGTTTTACCTGGAGTCTGATGAATCAATGTCGGCTTTTCAAGATGATAGCTCTTTAGCACGATCATACCAGGCTCGGCCTGCAAGTACATCGGTGTTGCTTTCTTTAAATTCTCATACCATGGATATGCTCCGACGATTTTCTCTTTCCAAGAATCGTCTTGAACATAAGCCCCGTTTCGATAAGTGAAATTTGTTTTGCTGTACGGACGGCTACCGTCGTTATTCATGGCAATTACCAAATCAGCTACCACCTCTTGTGGATTGTTCGGATTTTTATAGAAGCGGATGGATGAATCAGGTGTCTTGGTAATATCCTGTAGATAAACAGGCTTCGTTACCACAACCACACCATCAGTGCGCAATGTTTTAATAGATGAATCCGCCACAACAACCCCGCCGACATTATCTACATAGCCAGCTTGATAGTAGTATTGACCATCAAAATATATTTTTGATGACGGAATGGATCTATCTGTATTAAGATGATCGATCTTGCTTGCGGTTGGCGTGACGATTGTTAAACGATCTTTAACTGCAAGATACATTCCTGAACCGATACACTTCATCGCGGATACTGGATAAGTACCGTCGTGGTAACCATTAGCTTCAGAACGCTCCTGCTGCCAACCCTTGTCAGGGTATGCAACCGGAAGATACTGCGTTCCTTTAGAAGTCGTTCTCGCAACAACAAATTGCTCCATCGGATAGGCGGACGTTTTCGTGTTTTTTTCAGCAAACTGTTTTTGAAAAATACGGTAGGTCACTTCGCCACAAGTAGTAACAGACAACTCATTTGTCGTACCCCAATACGAATTAGCCACGCGTTTTTCAATCGCGCCATTCTTACCAAAAATATAAAAACTACGATCCGTTAGGATGGCTTGAGGCGCTGAATCGCGTTGCTTAGCAATAAGTATAGCCCTCGTCGACAACGTCTCTAACGAAGTGCGAGAACCCTCTAAGAGCATACGCGCCACCGCCTCATTGCCTGCAGGCTCATACTGAGTCGGCGTATAACCAGGTGCACCTGTGTTCACCGTAACACTAGCAAACGCCTCTTCGGCAAGATTCTGACCAAAGGGATTAATCAAAATAATGCCCGTAATCGTCACATATCTTGAAACCGTCTTAAAAGACAAGGCGAGCTTACCATCCTGACAACCTAAAACCTCTATCGCCCCTGGACCACCTGAACCACGAATACCCTGGCGATAAACAAAGATTTTTTTAGTTACTCGGCCATTTACTGCATGGATTTGTAACCCATCCACAATGCGTTGAGTTTCAAACGTATATTCGCCACAAGGCGTAATAACCGCTGAAACTGACTGTGCTGATACGGCATTAATCGTAGAAACAAGCCCCAACAGAGCCAAAAAAGCACCAAGGAAAAAGTGTTTCATATGGCCGGAATAGTAACAGATTATGCGGTTTTTGTCAATAATTTAATGGACATCAGGTTATCGCTTAGGACGCTGGTACATGAGCAGCCTTGACGCGCCGGGCGGCAAGGTGTACGGATTATATTACGAAAAGGAGCCATTCAATGAATCGCTTACAGTTCTTTGACAGTATCCCCGCCCTCAGCCAGACAAACCGACAGCGTATCCAGTGGGCGTATGCGGTCGCAAAGCGCTGGCATGATGGCCAAACCCGTGACTCGGGTGAACGCTACTTCGAACACGTGCGCGCCGTAGCACTGGTCCTTGTTGAATACGGCTATACGGACGCTGACTATATCATCATCGCTATGCTTCACGACGCGCTCGAAGACACAAGCATCTCGGTGTCGATGATCGAGCAGCTATTCGGCCCGGATATCGCGCGAGACGTACTAACGCTCTCCAAGGTCTACGGTATCGAAGACCCACTAACGGGGTTTGTTACTCCGTCCGCTAAGCGCGAAAAGCCCACCTACTTCGAAGCCATCGAGCGACGAGGAAAGCGTGTCGTGATCGTTAAGAGCGCCGACCGATGTCATAACCTCACTGATCTCGCCACAGGAAATGCCAGCTCGCGCTGGACGCCGGAGAAGCAACTGGCTCAAGCCGAAGAAACAAGAACATGGATCTTGCCTCTCACGGTAATGCACGACCCACGCCTCGCAGAGAAACTCGAAGCCCTCTGTACCCTGATCGAAACAAAAGCGCGCCAAGAACTTGGCGCCTAAACTCTCAGACCTCCGAATCCTACTCAAGGAATCGGAGGTCTTTGCTAAGAGAGACGATTTTTATCTCGCAATCAAAGCCATCGTGACAAACACACTCGCGGTAATCACAGATAAAAATCCGAGCGTCGCTATCAATAACGAAACGGCTTCTTTTTTCTTACCATCGAGATACCAAAGAATTGGACGGCCTAAGACCAACGAGCCTGTAACCGAAGCTGAGAGCACAAACAAAAGCAACATGGCCACTGGGATCAAAAAGGTGTCTTCAACGTTTTCACCAAGAATATACGGCGCCATGGTGAAGAAACAGACAATGAACGCGATATAAAGCGCGGTACCAACAGAATTTAGCGCTGCGTATTTTAAGACGGGGTTTTTCATATATTAGGACTGTACCCGTTGGGTGCGCTGAAAACAAATCACAAAACCCACGGGCATGCCCACCTAGTGCCCAATACTCTCCCCCGCTAAATGCCCCGTTGCCCATGAAGCCTGAAGGTTGAATCCGCCGGTAAAACCATCGATATTGAGGATCTCTCCAGCAAAGTAGAGACCCGGAGAGATCTTGGATTGCATCGTGCTCGGATCTACTTCATCAAGACTCACGCCACCGGCGGTCACAAACTCATCGCCTGCATCGCGACCAATCACGGTGAGCGGGATATTTTTGAGCCAGGTGATTATTTCGGTTAATTCTTTTTTTGAAACTTCATTCGCACGACGATCAGGCAAGACTCCTGTCTCTTGGCAAACGACTTGCACCAACGATTTTGGCAAAAGCATATCAAGCACATTCGCCATCGATTTTTTTGGATGGTTGGTGATTGCCACCATGAGACGCGCAGATAATTCTGCGGATGTTTCTTTCGGAAACAAATCAATGGTTACCGCGAGCGGCTCATTTGGACCATAAGGCTCAAAGGCAATAAGAGACGAAAGCGCAAAAACCGCCGGGCCACTCACACCACGATGCGTGAAGAGAAATGGGCCCGTGAACGAGGTTTTCTTGTCGCGATACGCCGTAAATGTCGCCTGCTCGAATGACAGTCCTGAGATGGTTTTTGGCCATTGCTCTTTTGTGGTGAACGCATTCAAACTTGGGGCAAGTGGCGTGATCGTATGGCCTAACTCAATCGCAAATGCATACCCATCACCCGTCGAACCCGTGTAACGATAAGCTTGACCACCTGTCGTCAAAACAACGTTATCGACGACGATCGGCGCTTGGTCATTCTTAAAAGAAATCTTGTACCCGGCTGGATCTTTTTGTACGTGCGTGACTTGCGCCTTCAACATCACGTGAACATTTGAATCACCAAAGAGATATTCAAAGGCTCGCACCACATCCTCACCATCATCAGATTGCGGAAAGGCGCGCAGATCTTCTTCGACCTTCATCGGCACACCATACGCTTCAAACCAATCATAAACCGCTTCAGGTGAAAAAGCATACATCGCTTTCGATAAAAATTTTGTTCCGCGAGGATACTTTGTGAGAACCGTTCGAATATCACGGATGCCCGTTGTGACATTACATCGTCCTCCACCAGAAATAATCACCTTCTTGCCTAACCCATCATTTTTTTCAATCAACCAAATATCCGCTGAAGGATTCATCTCCGTCAACGCCGCTGCGGCCATTAGCCCTGCAGCTCCCCCGCCAATAATCGCAACTTTCATTGCATGGACACTATCACGGGATAACGCATAATCAAAACTGCACGCACGAGCGTTTATTTTACGGACACGAAGATATCTACTTCACCATCTTCAAGATTTTTTGCCTTGTCGCCATAGACATCAAAATCCGCAGCGTACGCTCTCTCAAGATCTGAGCTCCAAATCTCTTGCCACACTCCTTGAACGGCGCCTTGCATGATATTTCCTTTAGCGGTGTATTTTACGTAACTAGCTGTCTCAACCATTTTGCCCATCATTCCTTCTGGGATTTGTTCAAGACTTGAAACACGGCAACCAATGATCGTCGTGTACGGCTTCGTGTAATCGCCCTCATAGTCGGTATACATACAATAAATTGTATCATCGATCTTATTAGGGATATTTTGCAAAATACCCTCAGACATAAACTTACCCCAAAGCGCCGGAATATCCTGCTCGGCTTTGCCTGGTTTATTTTCTGTTTTAATCGCTACTCCGATGAGATGAAATTTCTCGATGGTCTGTGTGTTCATATATCCGCACTATAACACAACTTCTTCATACAAAAAACCACGGACATGTCCGTGGTTTTTTGTATGGCAGGGGCGGGGGGAATCGAACCCACGCTAGCGGTTTTGGAGACCGATGTACTACCATTATACGACGCCCCTGTATTTTTTCTTGGCACGTCGCTCGCGAGCGATGCGTGCCTTGACCGGGGTGAGAATACCCGATCCTGTTAAAAACATCAACCTATCGGTATAATTACGGCCATCGTATGCCTTTAAAGCCTCAGCTGTTTCGGATCCGCGGATATTCGATAAAGCCCGCTACAAAGCAAGACATCAAAGAGTCCCGACCCCTTTTTCACCTAGGTACCGGTCCAAAGAGCAAGACAGGCATCCTTTTTCTTCATGGATTCAGCGGGACGCCAGCATGCTGTTTTCACTATGCGCAGACGTTTATTGCAGAGGGCTACACTGTTTCGGCGCCATTGCTCTCAGGCCATGGAACAACGCCTGAAAATTTACGCAAAATCTCTTGGCAAGACTGGATAAATCAAACAGTCGCGAGCTATGACGATCTTCGCAAATCATGTGATAACATTTTTGTAATCGGGATGTCACTCGGCGGAACACTTGCACTTCACCTTGCTTCAAGAAGGCAAGATATCGCAAAACTTCTCTTGATCGCGCCAGGCATCGAAGCGCCGCTTAGAGCAAAATTGACTCGACGCCTACTAAGTGGCCCCTTCTCTTTTTTACAAAATCGCAACTTCTATCACCTTGCGGGCGATGTAAAGCGCAAAGAGGGTTTTGAGCTCGCATATAAGTCCGCACCTATTAAGGCGATGATGACATTGCTTGATTGCCTTGAGAACGTACGTCCTATCCTGCCAAAAATAAAAACACCTACCCTTATTTTTCAATCACGTACCGATCACCGAGCAGTACCAAAAGGAGCAATCATTCTCTATAACCTTCTCGCATCAAAACAAAAAGAAATCGTCTGGCTAGAAAATTCTTATCATGTCATCCCGAAAGATTTTCAAGGTGAATACGTACTGAACAGAATCCACGAAGAAATTCACTAATACCAGGCTTGAAATCCGCCCTCGAGACTTTTGACATTGGTATAACCCATATCTTGAAGCTCTTCAGCCGACAAGGCTGATCTACGTCCGGCAGCGCAATGCAAAACGATGAGCTGATCTTTTTGTTTTGCTACGTCGTCAATCTTCGCCCTCAACTCGCCCATCGGGATCAAAATAGAACCGTCGATATGACCTGCGTCATACTCATCTTGTTCCCGAACGTCGATAAGTAGGTGCTCGATAGTATTGGCGCGAAGCTCTTTAAGCTCGGCGACCGAAATGGTTTGAATCATGTCTGGACGATATCCTAAATTTCATTGACAGTCCACAGAAGAATAAATACCATCTCGATGGTTTCTACGTTACTAGGGGGTAATCAGTGAATTCAACCGCTGAGAGCAGCATGAGTCGTTCGTTTGTGAAGATCTATCACAAGCAAAAAGTTATCTACGTCAAGATCTCAGGAACAATGGATCTTTCGACGAATGAAAAGATCGCCTATGAATGCGCACAGGCGGTCAAAACGCCTGGTCCCTGGACGGGTATCGCCGATCTCTGTGAAACTCAAGGCTTCAACTCAAAAGGGACCTCGGTGTGGCAAACGGTCTTTAGTGCCATTACCGAGAATATCGGATCCGTCTACCTCGCCACCCCGATGACCTCAGTACGAATGGTCACGCAAGCCTGGGGATTCTTTGTCAAAAAGAAAATCCATACCTTTGACACCATGAGCGAACTGGTCGCAAAAGCCAGACATGATCTTCATCTTCCTGAAGATATTCTGTTATTGCGACAACTGCCCATGAGGACCCGAACGACAACCCGCTGAAGCCAGCCACCTCAACCCACCCGAGCTCGGGTGGTTTCTTTTTTTACCAATAAATGCTAGCCTCCCGACATGATCACCTTCGTTAAAAGCGGTACCACGCTCGAACACCTCCCCAAGGGCAATCACCCTCAGATTGCCTTTATTGGGCGTTCTAACGTGGGCAAATCGTCTTTAATCAACCACCTTGCCGGTCAAAAACAACTCGCGCACTCGAGTTCAGAACCTGGCCGCACACGTACCATTAATATTTTTGATGTCGACAAACGCTACTTTTTGGTGGACCTCCCAGGCTACGGGTATGCCAAAGGCCGCAAAGCAACCGGCTATATCTTTGATGATATGATCGGTGGCTATCTCGAAGGCAGTAAAAATCTCAAACTCGTCTTTGTGATTATCGACGCGCGTCTCGGACCAACCGAGCTCGATCAACAAATGTTAACGTTTCTTCAACAGCAGCGTTTGCCGTTTGCGATTATCGCCAACAAAGTCGACAAGCTCACCAATTCTGAAAAGATCGCCCTCAAGCGCCAACTTGAAACAGGCTATGACGGCTTGCCTGTCATCATGCACTCAAGTACCAAAACCATGGGCAAGGGTGACGTGCTTGATACAATTGATAAATATCTCTTACGCGATCATTAAAAAATCTCCGACGTTTCGTCGGAGATTTTTTTATTTACCTTCCTTTTTATCAGCGTAATAACGCATCCCCTGCACGAGCTTCTCCGGAAGATCCGCGTGGTACTTGCGATAGTAGGCGGCAAAACGATCGTCTTGCACATACATGTCGGCGAGTCCGCGATAAATCTCCATTGAACAATCGTAGAAGAAATTAATTCCTTCAAAATGCTTTTGGACGAGGGCTTGAAATTCATCGCTTTCTGGCATGATGCCGCGCTCAACAGCGTTAGCCAAGTCGCGACAAAGGGCTTCGCCCGCTTCTTTCATTTCAGCCATCTCAGTTTTGGTGAGCTTAGAAACGCGCTCTTGCGATTGCTTGTACGCGTCGGTACCTCCCCAGCGCTGTTTGGCTTCATTTTTATACTGTTGGATTTCACTGTTAGAAAGTGAGCCGTAGAGATCGCGTTCTTGGTCGGTGATGTTATTGTCTTGCATAGATTTGAGTGTGGTGTCGATAGACTTGATAATGGTACCTAATCGTTTGCGCTTGAGTTCTAGCAATCCACGCTGATAACGAAAGGCGTCAGCGAGATCAAAACGAGGATGATCAATCATCGTCTGAATCTCTTCGAGCGGAAAATCGAGTTCGCGAAAGAACAAGATCTGCTGCAGGCGGATCAGTTCTCGGTCGCCATACTGGCGATAACCGTTCTTGGCGAGCTCGGCCGGCTTCAAGAGCCCAATGCGGTCATAGTGCCGCAGGGCTCTTGGGGTAATACCGGCCTTTTCGGCCAATTGGTGTACGGTATACGTCATACACATTCGGTAGCATAAAGGTTGACGTAACGTCAATGTCAAGACCTTTGCTCTCGATGGAAGATAGGTCATTTGCTACAGTGACCGACAATATGAAACGCATTGCGATTATCGGCGCTGGTATCTCAGGCCTCACCGCCGGCTATGAGCTCAAAAAACTCGGCTTTGACGTCACCGTCTATGAAAAAGAAGCTCTCGTCGGTGGACGCATGTCGACCCGCGTTAAAGATGGCTTTCATTTTGATATCGGCGCTGACCATCTTTGCAATCTCTATTTGCACATGAAAGAGTACTGCAAAGAATTCGGGATCGAATGGCACCGCATGCAATTTGATAAATACGGACTCATCAAAAAACACCAAACCATCCCGTTAGCACAAGGCGTAAATTTTTTCAGTAAGCTGCGTATGACCTGGCATGCGCTCACGATGAAAACGATCGATGAACTTTTTGATTTTAATTTGATTGCTGACCACGACAACGAGAATGCCAAGCACTATGCCCAGCGCAAGCTCGGTAAAGAAGCATCGATCTACTATGTTGATGGATTCACCAGTGCCTACCAATTTCATCGCTCTGACGAAATCAGTATCGCGCCCTTTCTTGCCATTATGAACTCGATCAAACGCGATGGCCCGTTGTGGAATCTGCACCGAACCAAAGGCGGCATGATCGCCTTACCACAACAACTCGCGAACCGTCTCAATGTCAAAACATCGACGACGGTGCGCTCGGTGACGGGCAATACCGTGACACTTGAATCAGGCGAATCCGAGACCTTTGATGCGGTAATCATGACCGCGCCAGCACCTATTGCCCTCAAGCTCATCACGGATCCAACCCCAGAAACAAAGCACGTTCTCGAACAAAGCAAATTCGCCGCCACCATCAGCATCACCTTTAAAATCCAAAAAGATCTCGCCCCAAAACGTGGTGTAACCTGGGTACCTTTTGTTGAAAGCGAGATCGTCGCGAGTATTTCAAATCAAGCGATGAAGGGCGATGACTGCACTATCGGTGACACGTCTCTCGTTTCGATTTGGCTTCATGAAGCGGCTGCGCTTGAACTCATGAAAAAATCTGATGAAGAAGTTTCACGTGCTGTACGCGATGAACTTGTTCGCGTAACCGATTGGCTCACGTCTGCATCACAGCTTGAGCTGCACGATCTTCAGCGCTGGGACTATGCCATGCCAAAATTCGCTACCGGCCATCAAAAACTCGTGCGCGATTATCTCAAGAATCACCAGGGCAAGAACCATCTCTATCTTTGCGGAGATTATATGAACGCCCTCTGGACGGAGGGCGTTCTGCGCTACGGCCAACGTTTAGCCGCGCGAATTAAAACTGATTTGGATAGTTCTTCGGCAACTCAGCGATAAGCTGCTCATCGGTAACGTCGTTGTAGAACTCATCCCCCGTGAGCTGACTATAGAGCTTCATACCCGTATTAGTCGTGCCATAAACGCCGCCCCAACCACTCGTGGCATTGCACCAGAAGAAGTTACTGAATGGCGTCGTACCAAAGAGGCGCTTTTTGAGGTATTTCGGATAGAGTGCGGCACCATAGGCATTACCGCGTGGCGCCATGACAAAGTCTTCATTGGTCGTGGTGGTACCAACAACTTTGACGGCGATATGCTTGCGCAAATTCGGGATAAACTTTTCTTCAACGATATCGAGAAGCTTTTCGGCGATTTCGTTTTTACGCTTCAAATAGTCAACATACGATTTGTCCATCAAGTCTTTCATCTCTTGATAATCAACGAGGGTTTCGATTTCAAGAATACTCCCGCCTTCTGGCGTGGTGCCCGGCGCATCGGTATGCAAGGTAGGCGTCGACAAAAAGACCCATGGCTTTGAAAAATCGCCGCCGAGCAAGTCCTTCCAGGTCTTATTCATGTCCCATTGCTCTTGGTGCCAGATATTGAAGCTGCCAAATCCAAACTTCGTGAGATCGATATCTTTCAAACCAAGATAGATAATTAAACCCGATGGCGAATATTCGTACTCCAATTTCTTTTTGTATTCGGCAGGCAAGTCTTCGCCTTCAATAAGTTTTGCAGCGAGTGCAGGATCAGCATTACAAATATAGTTCTTCCCCTTAAAGACTTTGCCGTCTTTGGTTTCAATGTGTTGTACTTTGCCGTCTTTGGTCACGATCTTTGTCACCAGGGTTTCATAATAGATATGGCAACCCGGCTTGTCGGTGATGAATTGCACCAAACGATCGACATAGTATTTGAAATGCTTGGTCGGATAATACGAACCCGTATTGTAGCCACCAAACAATCCAGCAAAAGCAAAGAAGGAGAGCTTTTCAGCACACTCCATAAAGTCACCCGCGCCTGCCATCAACACATCTTGCGACTCACGAGCCACGCCACACTCGTTAAACAAATCTTGCACGGTTGCGTTTTGGTATTTGATCAAATTCAGTACTTTGTACCAGGTTGTTGCGTAGTCTTTGATCGTCCACGTACGAGCTGGCAAATAGGCGAATTCTTTGCGCACCGCCATGATCTTATCGGTGAATTTCTTCACGGCCGCACCCTGACCTGGATAGGCTTCTTCGATGTTCTTCACGAGATTGTCAAAGCCGTACGGGATACCGACGCGCTTGCCATCTGGCATCGACATGACGTCATAGCCTTTTGGATCCATCAATTCAAACGTAATGTCTTTTTCAAGACCAATACGCTTCAAGAATTCATAAATCTTGCCACCTGGACCACAGCCCCAAATATAGTGCACCTGGCCACAGAAATAAAAATCGCCCATCTTGAACGATTGCACATACCCACCTGGGATATCATGCGCTTCTAAAATACACACCTTATAACCTTTATTCGCCAAAAGTGAACTCACGACGAGCGATGAGTTACCGCTGCCGATAATCACGTAGTCATACTCATACCCTTGGGCAAAGCGCGCGTCTTGTGCCGCCTTTTGTTCGGCGGTAAGCGCCGTAGTGCTGTGTTTTTTAGCCATAGAATGTGCAGATAGTAGCATAGTAACCCGCCAAAAACAGGCAAAAGGTCAAGATCCGTCACCCGCACAGGGTTGATACGTTATACTGGGCATATGACTTTCAAGGCAGCCCTTCACGAGCTCTGGATCTTCGGTCTCAAACAGGTCCGCGCCTGTATTTTTGCCGGATCATTCTTTGTCTTGCTTTTTCTTTCAAATTACCTCCCCCTTGGGCCGGTTTCTCGGTATGACTTCTTATTTATCGCTTCGGTCGCGATTCAACTCGTTCTTTATTGGACCAAGATCGAAACAAAAGACGAAATCAAAACCATCGCGCTTTTTCATGTGCTTGGACTTTGTCTCGAGATCTTCAAAACCCATCCATCGGTCGGGTCATGGTCATATCCTGAAGAGAGTTTTTTCAAAATTGGTACCGTCCCGCTTTATAGCGGATTTATGTATGCCGCCGTTGGCAGCTATATCAGCCAATCGTGGCGCATCATGAAATTAAATCTCGCAGGACCCGTCCCTTATCTTGCTTCAACCATTATCGGCATCGCCATCTACCTTAATTTTTTCGCGAATCATTTTGTCTACGATATTCGCTGGTGGCTAGCTTTGGCGGTCTTTCTTATTTATCGCAAAACATGGGTCGAGTTCACGGTTACCGATAAAACGAGACGCATGCCTCTTGTTTTGTCTTTTTTGCTTATCGCCTTCTTTATCTGGATCGCCGAAAACATCTCAACCTATCTCGGTGCATGGAAGTATCCCAACCAACTCACGACCTGGAACATGGTCTCATTGCATAAAATCAGCTCGTGGTTCTTACTCGTGATCATCAGTTTTATCTTGGTAGCAAATCTCAAACACACAAAACAAAACCGCTCATAGCATGAGCGGTTTTGCGGGCTTCATTACAGCCTTCACATCGTCCTTCCAGTCGTGATTAGCGTCGATATAGAGTTCGAGTTCATTACCATCTGGATCAAGCACGTACAGACTATGCGTAACATGATGATCAGCTGAACCCACGATGGTCACACCTTTTTCGGTGAGTTCTTTGAGCGCCGCGCGCAATTCATCGTCGGTGTCACCGATCTTGAATCCAATATGGTAGAGACCGGGCTCGGGATGGCGCGCGGTTTTTGGTTGTCCGCCGATCTCGAGCAAGAGCAGTTCGTGGTGGGTGCGCCCCGATGAATACACGGCGAAGCCATTACCACGATCGAGTTCGCGAAATCCAAGCGTATCGCGATAGAAGTTTGCTGAGCGTTCAAGATTCGTCACGTAGAAAACGACGTGGCCCAATTCTTTGATTTGCATATTATTTCTTGGTAACGCTGGTCGCGATCTTGGTGAGGATGCTTTCGAATTGCTTGCGCTCATCGGCATT
>Ga0075156_10000234_pt1 | contig 28077 bp, 24 predicted proteins | sample JI81AbrownDNA_FD_70966 | JGI IMG/M metagenome (GOLD analysis project Ga0075156, IMG submission 70966) | Wastewater effluent complex algal communities from Wisconsin, to seasonally profile nutrient transformation and Carbon sequestration -... | ecosystem: Engineered > WWTP > Effluent > Algae...
GGCCTAGAATAAGTATCTAGTTTATCTAACAGTTTTTTTAAGGTAATCTTCTTCTCTTCTAACACCTGCTTAATGGAAATGGATTCAAAATTAAAACCTTTCAACTTTGAGTAAATGATCTGAAATAATTTCGAGCGTATATTTTCGATTTCAATTTTGAGCTGAGTGCTATCGGAAACTTCTAATTTATCCTCACTTGAATTTAATTCTTCTGACAGGGCAGCTTTTACTTCGTCACCAGATTTATCTAACAAATGACTATAGGTTGACTTAATCATTTCCATGATCTCTTCTTGTTTTTTCTCAAGTATTTTTAAACCACGAGTCGCTATAAGATGAGTCGTTAAAATTTGAATCGAGTCATCCTCTCTGTCCATTTTTAAAAAATTAATTTCATTTGAAAGATCCTCGATCGAAAGACGGGAATAAAAATATTTCTTTAAAAAAGTGTCTATCTCTTCAGGATTGATTAAGTAAAAAAATAATGGATTTTTCTTTTCTAGAATCTCGAATTTACCGTCCTGAATTTCAGTCTCTAAATTTTTTTTCAGTTCGAGAAGCTTTTCTTTTAAGACGACTATCTCCTTATTTTTAATTTCAAACAGCGAAGCTTTGAGATCTCGAACAAAATTTTCTGCAGCAGAAAGCATCGATTCAAAAACTAACTGTCGATAGTTAAAATCTTGCATCGTAATAAATTGATGAAAAACTTCTGGTTTGGCTAGTCCTTGTTTTTCACATTCCTCGATACACTTCGCAAAATCTTCTACTGAATATCTTGATAATCCGACTTTTTCTTTGTAGTATTTCTTTTGGTATAATTCAAGTTTCTCTAGTATTAAATTAATTATTGATTCTGCGAATAGAAAACCTCGCATGGGATCATTTATGTAATTATGGATTTCATCAGTAATTATTTTCTTTAATTTATCGTTTTCTAATTGTCCGCGTTTACTGATTCGAGAAAGAAAATTGTTTTTAATCTTCTCTTGTTCTTCTGGACCATAATCCTTAACGAGCATCTCGAGGAGACTCACCGCTCCACGTGCATCCTTTTTCTCAAGGAATTGCTCTAGTCTTGTTTTGTAAGATTTAAACTCTACTCCCATATCAAGTTCGTAATCAGGATGGAGTCTCTCAAAAAAAGATAAACAATTCAGGCGAATTGCTCTGACAAGTCCTCGATTCAGATCACCGATAGTTTCCAGTAAAAGTTTTGGAGTGACTTCTTTTACAAAATTTTCTATTAACTTAACAGCGGTTATTTTATAACCTAACTGAGCCATTTTATCTACAGGATAAACCACTCTTGAGATTCCAAAAGAATTATAACATGCCTTTCTTTTCGATGATTCCTCTTTCGGTAGGTATACAGAAACTCGCGTTGAATCATTTACCATTCTCTCTTCAATGGCACCTCCAACAGTCGATGCCACAAAAGTAGATATAAATTGACCAGTTAGTTCTTGGACTTGATCTCGTCCTTGTAGCGCGTTGGATGCCATATTCTCAATATCTAAGAGATATAACATCCCATTGTCGAAGATTTGATCATTAACGACAACTTCCCTTCCACTTGGATAGATTGCTTTAAAAGAATTCCCACTCATAAAGTAGTCAATCTCTTTTAATGCAGCATAGGCATTAGCACGCGCATTACGATTGTAAACAACTTTTTGGAAAGCTGCAGGTAGTACCAATATTCCATAAATACGGGGAGTTGGCCAAAAATCTTTGAATATATCTTTGGCCATTGCTGCGATGTCAAGGATCATCCCATTCCCAGTTCCACCTACGATAGAACAGGTGATGAAGATTGAAATTTGCGCGGAACTTCGCATATGTGTCGTCTTAAATTTAAAAGTTTGTCCATGAAAATGACTAGGATTAACTTCAAAGTAATAACCTTGATCATCCAATGGGAAGGAATCTAGAGTTAGTGCTTTTTCCGATTGTGGTGCAAGAATGGCACGAGCCGTACTATCAGGATCGAGTGTTATAAACTGTCTACCTGCTTCAATTTTATCTTTAAAATAATATTTGTTCGTACCATCTTTTATGGTGAAACTAATTACTTCTTCTTTTCGATCTTCCTCTTTTACATCCAATAGTTGAAAATATTTCGGATTCGTAGATAAACTCGCCAATCTATCACGTTCCTTTATTAATGTTTCACGAATTGATTTTTCATTGTAAAAGTATGCCAGTCTACCGAGTGGTCTAGTTTGATTTGCACCTTGACCCGCACGTGTGGAAATATCATAAACGTCTGGATTTGGTAACCATTTGAAAGCGGGATCGTTCTTATATTTATCGCGTAGAAAATCTAAAGAAAGTTCTGCTGGTGTTGGAGAAGGAATGTACAACATTCTACTTTCTTCTTGAAAAAACTGATTTGATGGGAATCTGTATTTTGCACCTTTTGCTTCGATGCTTGTTTCAATATCGGTAGTATCAATTCCCACATACCGCAAGTACCGAAATGCCTCGTTTGGCAAACTTGATTCCATCCATTTTTTGACAGATAATACGCCTTTCATTCCGGAGCCACCGACTCCGATTATAATCGACTTTCTTAATGCTGGCTTATCACCAGATAAAACACGCTGAATGGATTTTTGAACATCTGTCATATTGAATTAAGCCTTTGCAAATGGATCTATCATCGGATACAGTCCATCATCATTCTGTTTGGCGGTATCATATCCTGGATAAATTTTAAAAAGTCGTAAAAAAAATTGTTTTTCTACTTTCACGATTCCTGCTTTGGTCTTAGATTCTACATCTTTAGTATACAAATGGAATTCAAAATAGCCTGCCTTAAATTTACCCTCTTGGCTCAGACGATCTCCTAATCTAAAACGAATAGGTTGATTGGATTCCAAAGTCGGATAGTGAGGATCACCAGATTCATCAGCCGTTTCTTGAATATAGATTCGTTCCCTGGCACCCATCTCACGTACTTCCTTTGTATTCGGAAGTACAATCAGGGCTTTTCCTTCTCTTCGGAAATCGAGGACGTAAGTTTCCATGATTCTATCAGGTAAATTATAAATATCTTGCCCTCGAGAAGCATCCAGAGCTCGTATCATGATCGTTAAGTGATGATCCACAATTTCAGTGGAAAAAGTTTTAATTGTTCCTTCTTTTTGTCCAATGGTTATAATCTTTTCTGCCGGCTCTCCAGAGATTACATATTTAAAAATCAGTCCTGGGTCGGGAAGATCTTTAGGTTTAGCGTGACTTTCATTCATCTGAATTGGCGCTGTTTGAGTGATGGTATGAACATCTGGGACAATCAAATCATCCTTTTTTGAATCCGGTTTTTCTTTGATCTTTTTATGGTAATATTTTACTTGTGATGGATCCGAAGATCTAAGTTTGGCAATAGTCAGTCTCTGCATTATGGTCACCAGAGCTAGAATAGCCGCAACAAATACTAAAAAATAAACCCAAGTTTCATAAGAATTTACTTTGTCTTCTAATGCTTTGATTTGCTCGATCGAATAAGGATTCATTAATTGTGCCAAATACATATACATATTCTACTCCACTAAATATAAACGCCGTGAACAAATGAATCAGTTGATCCAATATAAAGTCGATTTCCACAGATGACTGGTTTCCCATTTAAGTTTCCATCCGTGTTGTATTTTAAATAGAGCTGCCCTGTTATCGTTTTCAAACCATAAAGATGATTGTCTTCAGACCCAAAAAAAACAAGGTCACCAGATATCATCGCTTCACTACGAATACGGCCGTTAGTCTTAAAGGACCACTGCTGTTTTCCATACGTATTCAAACAAAAGAATGTGCCATCATCATTTCCAAATAAGAAAAATTCATCATTTCCGATCACGAAGGAGACAATATCAGATTGTACGGCGCTTCTCGCTGGAAAGGACCAAATCAGTTGCCCCGTTACCCGATCAAATGAATACACAAAACCGTCAAGCGAACCAACTAACACTGAATTACCCTTTATGGAGATACACGGTTTACTGCGTATCGGTCCATCTGTTTTATAGGACCAAAGAGAACTCGCACCCTCTCCACCATATCTTAGTGCATACAGTTGTTTGTCTTCGCTGCCAATAAAAAGGGAACTACCATCAATCGCTGGAGAGGAAACCAGTCCATTCAGTTTATGCTCCCAAAGTTTCTCACCGAACGTGCCTGTAGCGTTTTCTCCAGAAAAGTAACAGTCGTAAGCTTGTATGGCGCTAATCGCAGCAACGATAAGAATACGACCAGTCGTAAGGAGTTTTGAAAAAACCGTAAGGCCTAGATTTTTTTCCCAAGTGATCGTTCCTGGGAGAGGATGACCATTGGAATCAAATTTGATCGATATCGCAGCCAAAAACCCTTGTTTGGTAACAACAAATGCGTGTTCGTCTACAATGACGGGAGTTCTATAAATAGTCCCAGGAACATTCACATTCCAAACGGGATTCAATTTGTCCCCTATCGCATTCAGTAATATAACTTCTCCCTTGTGGTTTGCCACTAGAAGGTATTCTGTATCTGGTGGAGATTTAACCGTGATGAGTCCTGCTGTGATATGAGCTTTCGTGCGGAAATTTAAAAAGCCTGTTCCTGGCGCCAATTCCGGATCATGAGACTCACTTTCCAATTCGGCAAGCGTATCATTGGCATTTGGCACGACTCCTGCGACTTTAAAAGTCTCATCAATGCGTAAATTATCTTTGGGAGAGAAAACTTTCAGTTCTTTGTATACAAATGCCATTTGAGACCTAGTTCTATAATACTATTTTCGGATCTGAAAGGAAGAAAAAAAAACGATTCCGAGGAAAAGCGGAGAATTCGTGGTCAATTTTTATTGACCCGATGCACAAGCCAGGTAGCTTCAAGTATGATTTTTCCGATCCTAGGTATATTTTTTTTACTACATTTTTTTACTCCACTTTTGGCTCAGAATCACTGGGATCATGTACTTCCTGAAAAAACCGAAAACAAAACATATCTAGTATTTGCAGAAAATGTGAATGTAAGAAAGCAGGCGGATATAAAATCTGAAATTATCACCAAACTTCAACCTGGTGATAAAGTGAAAATATTAAAAAAATTATCCCTATCATTTAGCCAAAATAAGATGAAGGAATACTGGTATCAAATTCAATCAAACGATAAAAGTGGCTTTGTATGGGGCTCTTTACTCGCTGATTCCTATGCCGAAATTGGCGATTTTAAAATACTCATTCGTAATCCTGGTGCAGCCACAAAAAAACTGGAATTTAAAACCTTAAAAGAGGGAAAAGTATACTCCATCTTAAATACAAATCCAGGACCCGTTGCAAATGAAGAATGGAAGTTTAATATATACAAAAGTGATTCGTTTTCTCCAAATCCTGGCCATTTACTAGGGTTTCGTTATTTAGTATATTCAGAAATTGAATATGCTCAAGCTGAAGAAACAGTTTTTAGAATTGATGAAAAAGGAAAAACAACGGAATTTTTTACTTGGTATCCAGGAGCTTGCGATCCGCCTTCTTGTATGGAAACATGGCTCGTATTCCCAGGAGATATACTAGTAAATGATCCTTCTATCGCCCGTAAAGAATACAAAGGCCAACCAAATTCTATACTTGAAATCACGAGAAGTTATGATCTAGATGATGTATCCATCAATGAATTTTCAGTGAGTCTCAAAAAATGGAATGGCAAAAAGCTAATGGATGTAAAATGAAATTACTAAAAACAATCAGTCTTTTTCTAATCTTACTTTTCTCATTTTCACCTACATTCGGCTGGAATAATCACGCAGGTATAACGTACATCATCTTACAAGATTATTGGAAGAACAAACCGCCTAAGAAAGTGAAAGTGGAAACACTCGATTCGTTTGTCCTTAAAGAGAAAAACAATTTACCTGGACTTTTGAATGACATTGATTCATTTATTTCAAAAAAGTTACCGCATTGCCCACCACCCATTGCTGAATTAAAACTCGATGGAAATCAAATTACACAAAAGACAGCTGTACCTTTATTTTTCCAGGCTTTACGTGTGAATCCCCATCATAAGCCGGCTCTATTTGTTCAGTCAGTCACTTCCATCGCCAAAAACCCATCTCCTCACCTAAATCAAATTACTACACTGAGCGACAAAGGAAAATTGGTAAACGAAACATTTGTCATGTTACCACAAGGAAGTTTAGTTTCCCCACTTGATATTTTGGTTACCGCTGTTGATGAACCAGATTACGATTTAGATCTTTATTTATTTTCAGATAGTGGATCCGAAGTCGGGAAACGATACGGGTTTGGTGAACAGGCATTTGGAAATCCCGTTTATGAATTTTCATCTCAAGCACCGTTCCACATGGGGTTTTATCATGAATCGAATCTCATTTTTTCACTTGCTAGCTTTTTAAAAAGAACTTATCCAGAGTATCGAATCTATCAGTTTACTAAACTATCTGAGTATGCCTTTAAAACAGGTCATCCGTATTGGGGATATCGTTTTGCAGGTTGGGCACTTCATTACATCCAAGATCTCACTCAGCCTTACCACTCCTCCGTATTACCAAGGGTAAGTGCCGCAAAACAGATCGGAGCCCAGCTTTTGTCAACTGTCGGTTTTCCTTCTTTAAAAACACAAGTGATTGAAGATGTATCTACTCGACATACTTTGATCGAAGAATACCAATACTATCTCATTAAAGATATTTTGCAGAAGAATGCGAAAGAACACATCGTATCAAAAGCCTTACAGAATGCGAGCGCTGACCAAATGAAATCTAAAATCGATTTCGATTCGATTCGAAATTTGATTACTAAGGAGGCCTTCGAGACTGCCAATGAGGCCGACTATCAGCTCGAAAAGTTAGGTATTACGAAATATGAGAAAGTGTATCCTGAAAACCATCCGATTCATCAAATCCTTGCCAAATTATTAGCACACACCTCTCATCATACGCGGGTTTACCTCGATGCATTCCGGGCTCCCTAAAAAGAGCCAGTTTCAATAGCGAATCGCTCTAAGGTCTCGAGAGGAATGATTTCCAATGCACGTTTGTGCGTCGCTTCTAGGAAAACCATAGGCGCTACCCCATTGCGGTAAGCTTCCAGCCATCTGCTCGCACAGAGACACCACTTATCTCCTGCTTTCACTCCACGGAAGTGGTATTCCGGACGGGGAGTCATTAGGTCATTCCCAGATTCTTTCTGAGAGAGGAGGAATGCGTCTGTGGCAAGGACACAGACAGTATGAGAGCCATAATCTTCATTTGAAGTATTGCAACAGGAATCGCGAAAGAATCCTGTGAGCGGATCTTCAGAACAAGGAAGCAATTTTCCGCCGAGTACGTTTTCAGATTTATCCATTTCCATTTAATTGTTTTCCTTAGCTTTCAATTCTAAAAATTGAATATGTTTTTTTAACTCGTTTTGTCTTCCTAAAAAACTCGCGCGCGAACGATTTTCCTGAATGCCACGAAGGACGTTGGAGATTCCAAGGGTCGCGAACATGGCAACTGCATCGCCAAATCCAAAACCCTGGTTAGAAGATTGAAAGTCTTCATTTACGATGCGCTTTAAACATTCAATATTTTTTATATTTTGAAAGGGAACAAGTGCCTCTGACGCGGTGACCCTAGCTGATTGGTCTCTCGCATATTTAGATATCTCGCATAACGAAACTCGAATCGGCTCTGATCTGAATTCACGAAATAAAACTATCGAATATAATTTTAAAGAATCATCATACTTTTCATTTTGTAATGCTTTGGTATACTCGATTTCTTGCTCTTGAAAAGATCCCCACTTTTTAATGCCACCCAGAGCAAAGGTAAAATCTGCGTTTTGAATTTGGATTTCTGATAAGACGTCCAACATAATTTTTTTGTCCGAGGGCTGGCCTGTCTCTAAAATATACTTCAATGCGTATTGTCGTATATCTTTCTCTGCGAGTTTGGATCGGATATAAACATCGTCTTTTTTTTCTTTTTTAGAACAGAGTGTTTGGAATGCAATCGAACGATATTTTGACCCTCGGTCTTCGATTTCTCTTTTTGAAAATTCTATCGCTTGTGAATCGTTAGATAAGGCGAGCAATTTGATCATCTTTTTTCGGGATTCTATTTTCACATCGGAGTCCCAATTTTGTCTTATCTGTTCTATATATTTTTCGAGATTCGATTGGATGGCGGACTCGGATTCAGTTTCAACCATGTGATCCTCTAGATATGATTTCACCAAACGTGAATTCACGGCCGCGGAAAAGTATTTTGTGGAGGCTGAGATCGCAGCGATTCGATCCCAATAACTTTCCGCTTCGTATAGTTTCAGAAGGAATGGTTCCGACTGTGAACCCAACCTTCCCAGCTCCATTCCAAGTTCCTTTTTTTCTTCCAGCCATTGTGTTTTCAAAATGGCTTTGTAGATCGACGCAGCGTCTTTGGCCTGAGGGGGTTCTTTAGAGGAAATGGATGACGCGATCATTAAAAAAATGAGCAGTAGGTAGTATTTCATAAAATCTCTATCCCATCTTACCGTTGAATCTGAAAAGATGAAACCAAGAAATGAAAAAAAGGGAGGGGTTCCGAACCATACTTGGTATCGATTCTGAACCCCCCTATCAAATGGTTGGAAAGCCCAAAACCAATATACTAAACATACATTTACTTGTCAAACAAATAGCATTTAAAATTCGGATCACATTCAATTTTGAGAATCGAATCTAATTTTAAACTTTGGACCCTGCTGGTAGCCAATCTCCATCTCTCCGCCCAATTGCGAAACAAGCATGGAAATCAGTTGTAAGCCGAATCCGGAGGAATTTTGGGTCGTAACTGAAGGTGGAATTTCGATTCCATTGTCAGAGTAAACCAAAATCATTTTCTGGCCGATCTTTGCGATTTCGAAAAAAATCTCATTTTTGTTATGATCCTTAAATGCATGTTTCATCGAATTGGTGATGAGCTCATTTAAAATGATACCGACTGAGGAAAGAATTTTCGCGCCCAGAGAAATCCCCTTTGTTTCGATTTTTACATTTAATTTAACTACTCTTGGAAAAATATCAACTATCTCGCGTAAAATGACAGGAAAGTAATCTTCTAACAATACGCTATTGTTTGTATCTGAATAATACAACTTATCATATAGAACTGCCATACACTTCACTCGAGCAGCCGATTCTAACAATATGGTCTTTGTCGTTTCCTCTTTTTGTGAATCCGCCTTCATGGAAAGAAGTGTAAAGATGGCTGTCATATTATTCTTCATTCGATGATGAATTTCTTTTAATATGTTCTCTTTATCTGCGAGTAACTTTTTAATTTTGTTTTCATTCTCACTTCTGAGACTTTCATCACGAAGTATAACCGTGTATAGTTTTTCATTATTGACAGTTATTTGCGAAATTGAGGCCTCAATGGGAAAAATTTCTCCATTAGATCTCAAACCATGAATCTGACCTAGTTCACCCATGCTTCGCCGACTAACCCCTGTTTCAGAAAAATGATCAATTTTTTTATCATGAGTTGCTCTAAATTCCATTGGAATCAATACATCTAAAGACTGGCCGATTCTTTCCTCAGCCAAGTATCCAAACATCATTTCTGCTGCCCGATTAAACAGAACAATTTTTTTGTCCTTATCTATACTTATGATTGCATCCATCGCTGTGTCTATAATCTGAGTTAGTTTACTTTCTGTGGCATCTATTCTCTTGCGACTTTGTTTTCTTTCTGAGATATCTCGAGCTACCGCAATGTACCCGTTTGCTTGACCGTTGTTATCTTTAAGTAAGATCGTATTCACTTCTATTTCAATTGGGCTGTCATCTTTTCTTTTTTGAATCACTTCGCCAAAATAATTTCCTTTTTCAAAAATCTGTTGGATCACCTGCTCTCTTGAAATGTTTAAAAAATTGGTCTGAAGGATTTCAAATGACAATTTACCTATTACTTCTTCGGCCTTCCATCCGTAGATTTTTTCCGCGGCCTTATTCCAATAGGTGATTCTCATCTCTGAATCCGTGGCGATCACAGAATCTAAAACATTTTCCAATATATATGCCTGGTAGTTTATTTTACTTTGAATTTCGTAGTCGGAAGTCACGTCCCTAAAAACCAAAACAACACCTTTCGTTTCCCCATTCAAGTCTCGGATCGGCGACCCAGAATCTGCTATTTGGTATTCCTTTCCTTCTTTCGAGATAAGAATCGTATGATTTGCGAGACCTACCGTTCGATCTGTAGAGAGAACGATATCGACGGGGTTTTCTACTGTTTCACGAGTATTCGCATTAACGATTTTGAATATATCTTTCAATTTCACACCCGCAACATCATCAAACTTCCAACCGATGAGGTTTTCTGCTACGGGGTTCATTTTTTGAATTCTGCCATCTGTGTCCGTAGCAATGACAGCATCACCTATCGAGCGAAGTACGGTTTCTAGATGATCCCGTTTTGATTTCATAATTTCATTTGCTTCGGAAAGTTTAAATGCCATTTTTATCGATGCATCTAAAACGGTTATCCCGCTGTTTTTTACAACATAGCCATAGGATGTGATTGTTTCTGTTCTTTGAACTATATCTCTTTCCGTATGGGAAGATAGAAAAAGGATCGGGATTTGAATTTCTTTTAATATCTCCGTAGCAGTTTCGGTTCCGTCTAAACCTTCACCCAAGTCTATGTCCATTAAAATCAAATCAAAGTGATATTTATGAATTAAGACAAAACGGATCGCTTCTTCTCCGTTAAATACGTGTTTAACCTCATATCCTTCTTTCTCAAGTTGATTCTTCTCAAAAAGAGCAAGCAAAGCTTCATCTTCCACGAGCAGGATTGATTTTTTATGATTCGATACCATGATCACCTACCAAAAAGCTAGAAAAGTCAGCGGAAGCTAAACAAGCATTTTTTAATATAATAAAATATAAAATCAATCAATTTATTCTGATCCTAACCTGGCAGACACATTCTCATTCATTTGTCATTTTTTCTTTCGATTTTTTTACCTCGAAAGGAATCTAATATTTATGAATTTCCAACGTTCCTTGCATTCCTCCTTGTCGATAATTTTGCTACTAATTTCCTGTTCTACCCGTTCCGAAACCAGTCAATCTGTCTCGAAACTGGATCTGACCCCTCCGAAAGGGAAGGCCATTGCTGCTTTTGCAGAGGGATGTTTCTGGTGTTCGGAACATATATTCGAATCCGTTTACGGGGTTGAGGAAGTGATCTCTGGATATGCTGGTGGAACAACGGAAAATCCTACCTATGAAGATGTGAATACAGAAACGACGGGACATGCCGAAACGGTCTATGTGATTTATGATCCGAAGAAGGTGAGTTTTCTTGAGCTTTGTCGTGTCTTTTTTGATTCTCACGATCCTACTACAAAAGACAGACAAGGTCCGGATGTTGGGTCTTCATATCGTTCGATTCTATTTTATCTCCAAGAGGACGAAAAAAAACAGGCAGAGTCCTTGATCGCGGATCTAAAACAAAAGAAACGTTTTTCTGGGCCTATCGTTACGGAGGTAATGAAGTTAACCGCCTTTTACAAAGCGGAAAACTACCACCAAGATTTTATCGCCTTGAATCCAAGGCAGTCTTACGTCGTAAACGTATCTCTCCCTCGTTATGAAAACTTCAAAAAGAATTACAAAGGAAAATTAAAAAACTAAATAATTTGGAATTGTTCTCGAATTTTCGTTCGTAAAGAATCAAAATCTCCTCGAGAGGCAAATTTACAAAACTTGAGAATTTCTTCTGGGATTTCAGATGTTTTTGCTTCTTTATGATTGATTAAGATCATCATATCGGCCAAGTAAATTGGATAAACGATTTCCTGATGGTATTGTTCTGCGAGCAAAGGCCTGTGATGGTATTCCATGGCTCGAATATAAATATCAGGAAAACTCCATTTGGCTCCCACGTGGGCACCTAACTTAGAATGCGTTATTCCGAATGCAGACTCTTCCATTGAAATCGCTGAGGCAATTTCCTTAGAAGTTGTGTAATTTCTAATTTTACCCATACTTTCTGGTTCAAATGACAGTAATAAGATTTCTCCGATATCATGTAACAAAGCGGATGCGATTAAATTACTCAATGCATTTTTATTCAAACCCATTTTCTGACCAATCATTTTGGCATAAAATGCGGATTCATTTGATTTTTCCCAAATGGATTGAAATGCAGGAAATCTGTCTTCTAATATCTGTTTCGTGCCAAGAGAATACAATAACGATTGAAGCTCCTTTAGACCAATGAGCTGAATCGCTCGGTCCAAAGATTCCACTTTGTCACCGCGACGAAAAGCTGCCGAATTCGAAAGTTTCAGAATATTCGCAGAGAGTGCAATGTCCCTTTTGATCATTTCGGCTATATTGCTAATGCTAGAATTCGGTTTGTCGATGGCCGCTTGAATGTCTTGGATTGTTTTCGGGAAAGTTGGTAAGTTATCCAACTCGGACACAAGTTTTTCTACCTTCGCATTTTCGGAAGTTTCTTTAGGTAACAATGCAGGAACGTCGATGGTAAACATCGTCTTATTCCCCACACTCTCAAATTTAAAGGCCGAATCACTCAATCCATCATTCTTTAACATCATAAGAGTCATGATCAACCCAAGTCCTGCTCCCTCTTGTTCATTGGAAGCATCCATAAACGCTTCCGCCAAATCATTGTAAGATCGAGCTCTTTCAATTCGAAACTGAATTCGTTTGATTTCTTCGGGTGCCAGTTGAATGTTATTCATGATTCGAATCCGCATGAGAGACTTATTATGGATAAAAGAAACGAAAACTCCGTAGTTATGTTTAATCAGTCCCTCTTCAAATTCATCACGCTTTTCTAAATAATCTGTCTTGAAGAAGTTCATCCGTTCATTGTATTCTTCTTCGTTTTGAATATCGATATTATTGGAGTGAAAGTATACTCTTTTGACATTCGCTTTTATCGCGTTCGTAACCATTTCTTTAACGGCTGCCAGTACTGAATCGCGAATAGAGATCACATCCAGTTGCAAAAGAAATCTATCCAAAGTTTGATAGAGTGTGCTCTCGACATTGTGATTCATATTGTAGAATTTAAAATGAAAAGGCTGGTTCTCTTGGATGGGATGATCGATATCCTTGATATTCGTATGAAGGCCAAGGTGCTCTCTATATTCTAATTGTAACGGCTTTGATTCAGACATAAGCTATATCTCGTTTTGACATTTTACCTTTTCTGGTAAATAAATTAAACGAATGATTTAGTATTAATATAACATGCGTCAGAAATAATTTTCATACGTCATAAGAAAGCTAAAAGTTGAAACAGACGCTTAGTAAATACACTAGTACGATGCGATGAGTATCTTATCTTTCTCTTCCCATCTACCATCAATCCATCGTTTCATCTTCTTCGACATCGCTGAAAAATTAGGATTTGTCTCAATCGGTACTTCATTGATCGGAATGAATTTTGCTACAACTTTAATAGCTCGTACGTCTCCGCTCATTAAATCGTAAAAAGTGGATTTATCATCTGGATAAATCAATGTTAAATCAAGAATTCCATGCAATTGATCTTTTAGTTCTGTTGCCACCGTCGAAATACCACCGCTATGCGGTCTAAGCAAATATCGATACGGATTCTTTTTGATCAACTTCCTCATACGCTCAGGCGTCCGTCTATGACCCTCCACGAAGTTCAAAATACAAAATGGAATGTCCTTAAATTTACGACAAACTCTCTTTACGTTTTCTAAATCTTGTCTCGCTAGATCAGGATTCTTAATCAGATCCTTTTTTTTACTCCTGCGAACGAAAGGAAAATCTAAACCAACCCACGCTTGTCCGAGGATAGGCACCCATTTTAAGGAACTTTTAATAAAGAATCGAATAAACGGAACTTTTTTATTCAAAACAGACTGAATCACATAAATATCAGCCCAAGATTGGTGGTTACTAACTATCAAGTAACTTTTATTATATGCTATTTCAGGATGATCTAGTCCTTCCACATCAAACTTAATTCCATACATGAAAACCGAGATCAAATAATTATTCTGTATCCATCTCTCTCCGATCATTACCAGTATCCTATCCGCGAACAAGCGTGTCGTGGACATTGGTAAAAGTTTTAAAAGTAAAAATGGATAGAGAATAGGGATCAACCAAATTAAATTTAAGATAAAAAGTAAATAAGTGATTAAAAGCTTCATACTGATTCCTCTTCTCGATTTACTTCCGAAATCGAAAAAGCGGGAAAACAAACCGACCAATACTCTGCGTCCACTTCGAACGGATTCGAATACCGCACGCGACTTCCTTTGTTGATTCTTATGGATTCACCTGCTTTTAAAATGATAACTTTTCCATCGATTTCGATTCTCTTTTCACCTCGAACCATTAACGTATATTCATCAAAGTTAGGTGTTTGAAAAGGTTCAGACCACCCAGGTGGTGCAACCATGTGCGCAATGGACAGTTCATTACTAGCAGTCGATGGAATTCCAAAATGCTCTTGGATTGTTTTTCCACCAGGAACCGGTATAGAAATAGGTTTCGTTTGGTGATAAAAACTCATTCCAACTCTCTTAAAATTTTTTCAGTTAAATGCCAGAGGGAGTTTTTTGCATCCAGTTCATAGGACTGAGGAGAACTATTGACGGCCTTTGATTTAACAAAGTATTTTCCAGTTACACCTTCTACTTCAGGGGAAGAGGCTAGATAGATTGACGTTTCGGCCCCCTTATCTTCACTGATGGCAAAAAGGTTTTGTCCGATCGTGACTAAAGTTTTTGCAAGTCCCTCATTGTTTTGGCCGAACTTTGTTTTTACAAATCCAGGATGTAAACAATTTACCGAGATGTTTTTTGATTTCAATTTTTCCGAAAGCGAATAAGTGAAATAAATGTTCATCAATTTTGATCTCTGATACTGTTTCCATCCAGAATAATCAACTTCTCCAAAAAAATTCTTAAAATCTAAACTCACACCCACATGTGCACGAGAGGCGACATTCACAATCCGAGCTGACCCATAACTTTCAAGAGATGGCAATAATTCTTGCGCCATCACAAAATAATTTAGATGATTTAAAGCAATAGTTGCTTCCAGATTTTCGGAAGTTAGGGTACGAGTTGAAAAAAAAGCGCCTGCGTTATTTAGTAAACAGTATACTTTCGGGTGATTCTTTCTGATTTCGGTAGCAATTCTTTTTGTCTCTTTTGTGATAGATAAGTCAGCTTGAAACAAGTAAATTGAATTTTGATTCTTAAAGGTAGACAGTTCTTCCATCGTCTGATCTAACTTTTGTTTGTTTCTACCTACAAGAATAAGGGAATAACCTTTTTTATAAAGTTCCCTAGCGGCTACCTTCCCGATTCCATCCGTAGCACCTGTTATGACTATTTTTTTTTGATCCATTTGTTTTCCTTAATAAGTTGAGTTAAAAGTGCCTTTAGAGGGTTTCGGAAGTGAAATCGTAAACGTAGAACCAGTAGTTCCATCCGAACTAGCCGATATCAATCCACCGTTCATATCTATGAATTCCTTACATAAGAGTAAGCCGACTCCATTCCCATTCTCGCCGCCAGTTCCAATAGATTTAACAACTTCGCCAACTTGAAATAGTTTCGCGAGAGTTTCAGGCGACATGCCTACACCAGTATCTTTCACCACTAACTCCCAATTTTTACCAATGTCTTTTGCTTCTAGGATAATATCTGTTTCGCGAAAACTAAATTTGATCGCATTAGAGATTAAATTTCTCAGAACAATAAAAATCATTCGGTCATCGCAATAAACGAACGCATGTGTTGGAACTCTTACTATTAATTTTAAATTCTTATTTTTGGCATTCAGTTCAAACAACTGAACTGCCTCCGTTACTAGAGCTTCAAGAGAATAATTCTTTGGAAAAAATTCCTCCTGTCCTCTTTGTAATTTAGACCACTCCAATAAATTTTCAAGTAACGAAAAAATCGATTCCGTTGCATCAACCAGTGATTGTGTCATCTCCGAGATTTCTTTATCGCGCGTAGTCACTTTTTCATTTAAAATTCTTAGCAATGCTTTAATTCCAGTTAGCGGCCCACGTAAATCGTGAGAAATAATTGATAAAAATCTATCTTTGGTGGCATTTCCAAGTTGAAGTATGTGATTGGCTTCGATCATACGTTTTTCTAATTGACGTTGTTCCGTTACATCATGGAAAACCATTACAAGCCCCATATTGTAACGATTCCGATCCCAGATTCGTTTAGCTTTGATCTCCCACTTTTTTAATGGTGTGGTCGAGAGCCAAGACCATTGACTGTGAACCCTTTTTTCAGGCAGTAACTTGATCTTTTGACTAATCTCAGGATAAGCGACAAAAAAATGATCAGTTGTTGTTAAAGCGAGATAACGTCTCCCATGAACAAACAACTGCTCTGCGGCAATATTCCAATCCACAACGCGATCATTCCCGTCTAATATCACTACTGGTTCATCTAACTCATCGACAATCTCACTCCTCACCAATGGAACCAGATCATACATTTTATAATACCCTATGGAAAAAAATATCCATAATGCATGAAAAGAAAGTGAGACTGGCGTTAAGTTCAATCCTGGTACAGGTCGAAATCCTAGTTGGTGAGACACCGCAACGGCCCAAACCAAGATATAAGGAATGATTAGCAAATAGAAACGATACCTCACTGGGTAAGCCGAATGACGAATAGATCCCACTAAAAGTTTCAGGATAAATATGGACCAGATTGCGGATCCACCAAATTCAACTGCCGTCGTGAGAAAGGCAACTTGCTGAACCCATTGAACTCGGTTCTGAATGGTCGCGATGTAAGTATCACTTAACAGTGTATGGAAAAGAGGATCAACGATGGCAAAAGTAAGGATGAGAAGTGGCTGTAATATCAAAAGCAGCCACATTGTTTTGTTTAATAAGTGCTTGTTTTGTGTAAATTCAATGCCTGTTAAAACAGCACCTGTACAAGCAAGGGTTACTCCGAGATGGACGATCGAGATAAATATTCGATGCCAGTCATCATGAATGAAGGCAAAATCAAGCCCATACGCTCCCGTCCAAATCAAACAGCCAAAAATCATCAGAAGCAAGTATCTAACAATACTTAAACGAAATGATCTAATGACAAAAAGTCCCAAGATTAAATTGAGACTGAAAGTAAAACCTAAAAGTAAGCTATAGGGATGAAATTGCCACAAAACTAGGATTCTTCACTTTGGATCATCTCACAATTCCCATCGAAGACGACTCCATCAGCTATCTGCAATTTGGCGGTGCGAATATTCCCCTGCACCTTCCCCGTCGTTAACATCTCCAGTCTTTGCGTGGCAGTGACATTTCCGATGATAGTTCCACCAACAACGACTGTTCCTGCTTTGATATTTGCTTTCACTTTGGCACCTTCGCTCACGACGAGATATCCATCCGAGATGATTTCTCCAACAAATTCTCCGGAAATTTGTAATGGTTTCTTAAATACCAAAGTTCCGTTAAATGCAGTTTCTTTTCCAAAAATAGTAGCGATTACGCCATGTTCGGTTACGATCGGTTGTGTATTTTTTTTTGTCATATTTCTTATTTCGTTTTCATGTTGTAAACCCCGTCCCAGTCTTCTGGTGGCGGTTCAGCGATATAATCATCGCATCTTTCCATATATAAATGCGATGGTCCATCCTTTGGTTCGACCTGTAATGCCTTCTGGAAAAATTCTTTAGCTTCTTTGAATTTTCGATTTTTATAGAGTGCGAGGCCTTCGTTATACAATGCGAGCACTTGCGTCATTTTCTCAGATATGATCATGGTTTCTCCCGATACAGAATGACAACCGCAGTAGAGTAATGATCAGCGTGACTGATCGAAACAGAACTACTAGTAAATCCTTTTGCTTTGAAAAATTTTTCAGTTTTGCCGTGGATGACGAGCGTTTTTTTCCCGAAACCTGTGCCGGAAAGCTCAATCTCTTTCATATCCAAAACTTCTCCCGGACCAAGTGACATTGCTTTTATGACAGCTTCTTTACATGCGAAACGTCCCGCCAAAAAAGGGACCGGGTCCTTGTGGGAGTGGCAGTAGGAAACTTCCTCATCGGTGAAGATTCGGTTTAAAAATCGATCCCCATGTTTTTCCAACAACTCACGGATACGTTGATTTTCGACAATATCATTGCCAACGGAGAGCATCTTTCTCACGAGTTTGACCAGATCTCCTAATTGGTCGAGTCAGTTTTCCCTTTCCCAGGGTGAAGGATTTAAAAATAATGAATTGGCCAAAAGATTCTCTTGCAGCTTTTTTGGTGCAGGTCAATATCTTTCGTAATGAAGTGGCTAATTTCACTAATTTTTCTTCTCCTTGTACTTTCTCTCGGTTCTCAAAATGCCGATCCCCGTCCGCATAGTTTTCTCGCAGCGGATGGGACACTTTTCGTTAACGAATATTATAAGCTCAACTGGGAAAAAGGAGAATCCGGCGTTACCTACCACTACCAATGGAATGATGAGCCTTGGGCAAAATTCTCGGAACCAATGTTCCCTCCAGTTTCCGGTTGGAATGAAATTCATTTTTTTGCGGAAGACTTACTCGGCAATCGCGAGTCTGAACAAAAAATCAACTTGTATGTAGATAAGTCACAACCACGAATGAGTGTTATATGGAAGTTCCTACCAAAATCTTGGAATGACATTTCAGTAGCTCAATCAAACAACGAGATTCGTTTACGAGCCATTGATGATGAAAGTGGAATCGAAGCTGTCTATGTTAAGTTCGATTCGGAACCAGAAGTAAAAGTAGAAAAAGGGATGGAGTGGAACTTACTCACGAATGCAGAAGGCAAACACCAGGTAATCGCCTACTCGGTAGACAATGTGAAAAATGTTTCAAAAAAAATAGAAGTCAGTTGGATGGTTGATTCGACACCGCCTACCTTAAGTTTACTGACTGTCCCAAAATCAATTTCACTTTCCGAAAAACAAATCTGTCTTAGAAATACAAAAATACAGATCAATTCCACTGATACCCTTACCGAGACGAAAGATCTGCTCTGGCGTAAAAAGGGAACCGAACTGTGGACTCTTACCAATAAAATATTTGATATCGAAAAGATTTTCCCTTATGATAAAAAAGTTGAGTTGGAATTTAAAGCCAAAGACTTTTCTGGAAATGAAACCAGTGTTCTGGAATTCAAATGCGATATTGACCGGGATCCGCCCGAAACTCAAATTCGTATCCAAAACTAATAAGGCAGAATAAACAGAGGTTAGGAGAACGAATGAAATATTTAATTGCATTTTTTCTCCTCACAATTTCAATCAGTGATCCTATTCTCGCGGAAGATCGATTCTATTTTGATTTGCTCTTGACTTACGCCCAAAGGTCGGACCAAGAGTTCGCGACCAGCGAAAGATTTTCGCTCAAGAATAATCGCCTAACGTATGAATGGAAGTACACTGGCGAGCACCCAAATCTTGAACTGCCCAGAGAGATAAAACGCACTATTCTTTTAAAAAATACTAAAAAGTTAGAAGAATTTTTGGATAAAAATCACCTGCTATCGGACATGAATGTGGCCCTTTTTTCAAAACGTTTGCCGCAAGATAATTACCAAGCAGACATCAAATTTAAAATTTTTTATCTGAATCGCTTTAGTAATATTTCCATTAGAGGCTTAAGGCCAATCGATGATGAAAAAAATCGAGAATTCGATCTTATCATTGAATTCATGGAAATATTGAGAAAAGAACTCAGCTTTATAGAGTAATGAATTAACTTTCATGTCAAATTTACACGATCATACGCATCGCGGTACTAAAAATTATAATCGATATTTTTTTATCGGGATTTTTTTAAATACTACCATCGTCCTTATCGAAGTAGTAATTGGTTTGCTCACGAACTCACTTGCTTTAATAGCTGATGCAGGTCACAACCTAACAGATGTATTTAGTTTAATTTTAGCTTGGTCGGCACATTTCCTTTCACTTCAAATCCCCACCGAACGAAGAACCTACGGATTAAAAAAAACGACGATTCTAGCCTCACTTCTGAGCTCGATCCTTTTATTTGTCGCCTTGGGAGGAATATTATGGGAAACCCTCCAACGTTTGACTAATCCTATTCCGATCGAAGGAATACCTGTAGTGATCGTCGCTTCGATTGGTGTGATAATCAATGGATTTACTGCTTACTTATTTGCAGCGGGACAGAAGGAGGATTTAAATATAAGAGGTGCCTATTTACATATGCTTGCAGATGCAGGTATTTCATTCAGCGTTGTGTTAGGTGGAATTTGCCTCTGGCTTTTCCATTGGAATTGGGTCGATCCGATGATCACCATCGGAATTGCGATCGCAATTTTTATCGGTACCTGGGGAATGTTAAGAGATTCTCTCGGTTTAACTCTCGATTTTGTTCCGAGTGAGACGGATATGGTAGGTATCAGATCTTATTTTCTTGGGTTAGACAATGTATTAGAAATTCATGATCTACATGTTTGGGGCATTAGTACTCACGAAACAGCTCTAACTGTACATATTGTATTAAATCAAATGGATCTTGATGATCAATTACTGTATAAAATTCAAAAATACTTACATGACAAACATCAAATCGAGCACTCAACCATACAATTAGAATTTAAAAATTCTCATACCGATTATGATCCTAAATGCAATTAAACTGTTTCTTTTCTTTTTTGTTACTTACTTCCAATAATGGAGATATAGTCTTCGGCCCATTTTTTATATGGAATACATTTTCTTCCTCCGGCACAATTCTCAACTGGAGTTCTCCAAAACGAAATTTTGCCCATATTTGCAAAACCATTTCTGACACAACCTGAATCCCCAAGAAGTGCATTCCCTCTGCAAGCTACCGGTACGGCAGGAACAGATCCAAACCAAGCTGCAAGGTCTCCCTGTAACTTTGGTGAGATGGAATGTTCTAGCCATAAGTAAGCACAATTCGTATGTTTTGAGTCGCGGTGTATCATGGTCGAATCAGCCCATCCAGTCGCACCTTCTCGCGGAATGGTTGATCCGACTGCTTGTTTATCTGCATGCAATCGATTTACTTGAAATGGCCATGTTGACGAAGCAACTAGATTGCCTTTTTTAAAATCGTCTATTTGGACCATTGCATCATGCCAGTATTTTGGAACGAGTTGCCTTTGTTTTTTTAAAAGATCGATGACCACCCGATACTGTTTTTCGTCTAGTTCATACGGATCATTTATACCTAATTCAGGTTTATTTGCTTTTAAATAAAGAGCTGCATCAGCTATATAAATAGGGCCATCAAAAGCCTGGATGCGACCTTTATTCGATAGGCCATCAGGAAAAGTTTGTTCCTCGAATACGACCTCCCAACTAACTGGAGGTGATTTGAATATTTTTGTATTATAAAGAAGGAGATTCGGACCCCACTGGTAGGGAATACCAAAGTGTCTGCCATCTACGGTATGCCAAGGTGCATTCTGTAAGCTAGGATCAACTAAAGACCAATTGTGAAGTAAATCGATATTGATTTCCTTTACTTTTTTAGCCTCGATCAATCGCAGAGAAGCATCACCTGATGCTGTAACTAAATCGTAACCACCTTCATTCATCAGCGCCACCATTTCATCAGAAGTCGCTACATATTTCACGGCCACCTTACATCCGCTTGCCTTTTCGAATTCAGTAACCCAGTCATATTTTTTATTATTTTCACCCCTCTCTAGATATCCAGGCCATGTTATGATAGAGAGCTCACCTTCGCCTGGACCAATGGAAGTTATGGGATTTTGTTTTGTTCCGCAAGCAAGGACAAGGCATACCATGATAAAGAATTTTAAAATAGAATGTAATATAAAAATTGATTTCATTTGGATATTTATACTCTCAAAGAAGATTAATTCCAAACAGATTCCGATTGGCAAGCATTACAGGATAAATAAAAAAAATGATGAGACTAAAAAAAGATGATCAGATAAAGTAAATAATTATGGAAATGTTACAAGATCGAACTCTATTCAAAGAAGCCAATTTTATCGGCGGTGATTGGTTCAATCCGTCTAATGGCTCTCATCTAAAAATCTATAATCCCTTTGATAATTCTTTACTAGGTGTGATTCCCAACTTCGGCAGGAGGGAAACCGAATTAGCCATACAAGCAGCAAAAGATGTTTTTCCCACTTGGAAAGCGACACCTGCCAAGGAAAGGGCAAACATTTTGAAATCCTGGCTAAAACTCGTTCTCGAGAATACAGAAGACTTAGCCCGGATTCTCACTTTGGAGCAAGGAAAATCTATACAAGAATCGCGCGCTGAGATCAAGTATGCTGCTTCGTATATCGATTGGTTTTCAGAAGAGGCAAAAAGATCCTACGGAGATATCGTCCCATCTCATAAAAGAGACAATCGTATCTTTGTTCTTAAAGAACCGATTGGCATTGTTGCAACAATTACTCCTTGGAACTTCCCTTCCGCGATGTTAGCACGAAAGGTCGCCGCTGCCTTAGCTGCAGGATGCACTGTCGTTTCAAAACCATCCGAGCTGACACCTTACTCTGCTTTGGCGCTAGTAACACTTGCCGAGCGGGCGGGATTACCCAAAGGAGTCTGGAATGTGATCACAGGAGATTATCAAGAAATCGGTGAAACGATTTTGGCTAACCCGCTTATTAGGAAAATTAGTTTTACAGGATCTACAGCTGTCGGAATGTATTTGATGGAAAAATCTGCAAAAACGTTAAAAAAATTATCGTTAGAGTTAGGTGGAAATGCCCCGTTCATTATATTCAAGGATGCGAATTTAGAAGAGGCTTTAAAAGGTGCTTTGTTTGCTAAGTTTCGAAACTCTGGGCAAACCTGCGTATGCGTAAACCGATTCCTCATCGAAGAATCGATTGCACAGGAGTTTGCGACAAAATTAGCTGCATTGGCCTCAAAACTAAAAATTGGAAATGGTCTTGATCCTGACACGGAACAAGGCCCTTTGATTCACTCCTCTGCTATCATCAAAATTAAACGACACATAGATGATGCAAAAGCTAAGGGAGCAAAAGTAATTGTAGGAGGCAAATCTCACTCTCTCGGTGGAACATTTTTTGAACCGACTGTCTTATTCCCTGTCACACAAGACATGTTAGTTTGTAAAGAAGAAACGTTTGGTCCAGTAGCTTCGATACAGACATTTAAAACAGAAGAAGAAGCCATTCATTTAGCAAATGACACATCCTTCGGTTTAGCTGCTTATGTTTATACGAAGGAAATCGCAAGATTGTTTCGTATAGCTGAAAATCTGGAGTACGGAATGATTGGTATCAATGAGGCAGCGATCTCTTCTGAGCAGATCCCATTCGGGGGAGTGAAGTATTCAGGAATGGGGCGTGAAGGATCTAAGTATGGCCTAGATGATTACACCGTCACAAAATACATTTGTTTGGGTGGAATCACCTAACCGATTAAAATTACTTTAAATACTACTTCCTATTGAAATCAGATATAACCTTAAAGATTTGAGTTCAATATCCGTCATAAGAGCAAAGTTCTGCCATGGCATCGGAGCCTTGATTTCGCTACCATCTGGTCTTTTGCCTGTACGCATGGCTGTAATGAATTCAGTTTCTTTCCATTTACCGATCCCGGTGGAAGTAATGTCCTGCGCTTGCGGCCATTCCGGCGGAGCACCAGGAATCGGACCACCCACAAGGGACTCCCCGTGACAACCTGTACAAGTTGTTGCCATATATTTTCCGTATTCTATTGAAATGGAAGGAGTGAGTTTTTGGACAACTTTTTCTTTGTGATCGATCAATTCTGCCGATACAAGATGTGGCATTTTTCCTATACTGAATAAAAATCTTCCGAGTGGTCCGACTACAATCGGAGTGGATTCTTTATCCACTGGTGTTGCACTTCGAATAAATGAAATCACAAGACCTAGATCCTCATCGGTCATTTTATGAAAGTCTGTGGCTGGCATAAAAAGTAATGATCTGCCGTTCGCTCCTACCCCATGTCGAATCGCTTTGTCAAAATCTTCGGCCTGGTAGGTGGCTGGCAAACCACCCTTCCCTTGTGTTAAATTGGAACCACTGAAAGTTCCAATGGCAGGATCATTTATAAATGTAACACCAGATAGATCTTTGCCGTGGCAATCAGCACATCCTCTGGAAATAAAAATTCGTTTTCCTTCTTTTATCTCATTTGTCGAACTCGGAACATTCACGGAAATTCCCGCAACGTCAAATTTCTGGTTCATTCGCGTTGTACTATTACGAAATACAAATATTCCTAGAACGGAAAGACTTAAAACTAAAACTACACAGAGTATGATTAAAACTTTTAAAAGTGGACGCATATATTTTCCTTAAAAGAATGATGTGAATCTTTTTTTATGCGAACAAAGTGTCAACGATAAATCAGATGGAGGGATTATCCTATTTCCATAACTGGCGAAAATCCTCCTCCTTCAGTTCGAAAATTGGTGGTTTGACCTTGGTATAGACGGCTTGCGAGCATTAGCATATTAAAATCATATACATAAGCCCTATAATCAATCTTATATTTTAACGAATTGATAGTCCGAACGGAAGGCGGGATTTCCTCTTGGGCTAAATAATCTAATTTTATGATTTCCTCAAATTTTGTTTTTGAAATCTTTCTTCCAGCATAAACACCTTTACTTCCGAAACTATTTTGTGGTTTAAAAAAAATATTCTTTCGGTTTCCCCAATCGGCTTCTTTATTCGATTCACACATTCGATAAGTTTTCGGTATAACATCCGTAAGTAATCGAACATCCTGATCTTCTAATCCTTGATTCCTTAAAAATTCCGCATCTGAGAATATTTCTAAATTGGCTTTATTGGCAAACAAAAGATAGTCGATGGGATTAGGTGAGAGTGCGATTTTTTCAGATTCCCAGGCCATTGCAACATTCTGCATTTCAGGTTTTTTCAAAAGAAAATCGGTATGTCGATTGTAAATGAAATCAATTTTATCATCCAAATAATAGAGACCATTTTCTTTCCATTGTAAATCATCGGGAGCACAGATGAATGCTTTCTTTCCTTGCTCATGAAATATATTTTGAAATATTTTAAACTCGGGATAAAGAAACTGACTTTTTGGATCCTCATCCAAAATCGCAATGTTTTGCCACTCTTTCTCTGGAAAATAAAGGTTCCATTCTTGGAGAAAATAATTGTAAATTTGTTCTTTCCATTTGGTGAAATCGGACATTTCCTTTTTACAATACAACAGTCTACAACATGGGTCTTGGACTTCATAAAGAATCGAGTTGATTAGCAATCCACCTGCATTGGTATTAATTTCAATGAGTTTCGGCCCTTCTTCTGTATCATGAAAATCGAAACCTAAAAATAATCCGCCACTGACCTTTTTAGGAATTCGTTTCTTGTATCTTGGATCGAGATCACGGAGTAGAAATTCAAAAATTTTTTTATTTCCGATCACTCGACCAAACGACTGTAAAAAGGATTCAATTTTACCCAGACTTGTTTTGGAAATGGATGTGGGGGAGGAGGAAAAGTACTGCGAAAAATCAAACCCATTCGGATCAATGGATCCTGCCATTTCCTTCTGCAAACGTTCTAACTTATCGGTATTAAGAGTAGAACAATTACAATTCGCGTTAAAGACATTCGTTTGTTCGTTCGACATAGATTTCATAGGATCTTTTTATCCCCTTCTTAGACTGTTTCCCATCCACCCATTTTCGAATTCAAAATTAAAATATCATTCTGAGGAATTAGAAATTTGTTCCCCTCGGGAATCTGGAAAAAGATCTGAGAATTGGCTTGCAATTTGAACGATTGAATAGCTAATCTTGTGATAGAAAGTAGAAAACTTTTGACTCCCTTTACTCAATGAATCTTAATTCAAAACAGACCATTTTGATCGTAGAAGATGAAATTCTTAGCGCTCTTTCCACAAAAAAGCAATTAGAGAAAGAGGGTTTTATCGTCGATCACGTGCTAAACGGCGAACTTGCGATTCAATACACCAAGGATCGTACGTTTGACCTCATACTCATGGATATTGACCTTGGTAAAGGATTGGACGGGATCGAAACTGCTGAATTGATTCTGCGAGATCATTCCGTTCCTATTGTTTTTCTCTCTGCTCATTCCGAGAAAGAGCATATTCAAAAAATTGAGCGCACAACAAGTTACGGATATGTAGCGAAGGGAAGTCATTTCAACGTGCTGAATGCATCGATTAAGATGGCTCTAAAACTGTTCATCGCGAATCAAAAAATGGAACGGAGCGAACAAAATTATAGACGTTTGATCGATATTTCACCTATTCCATATGCTTTGAACGATAATTTTGAAAATGTAGTTTATCTCAACAAAGCTTTTGTCTCAACATTTGGTTACACGATGGAAGACTTACATACTCTCGCAGATTGGTGGCCTAAAGCTTATCCTGATGAAACTTACAGAAATTGGATTCAGGAGACATGGGGAAACCAACTCGAAAGAACACGAACCTTAAAACTACCGATCGATCCCATCGAAATTAAAATCCGGTGTAAGGACGGAAGTGTCAAAACCGTTTTAGCAAGTATTTCCATTCTCGATGAAAAGTCTCAAGATGTTCACTTAGTTATGCTGTATGATATCACCGAATCGAAAAACAAAGAGGAAACTGCGAAACATAATACGCAGCTTTTAGAAACATCGCAAAAAATTTCAAAAGTTGGAGGGTGGGAAGTTAATGTCGTTACGGGAGAAACTTTTTGGACAGTAGAAACTTTCAGAATTCATGAATCAACTCCTGAAGATTTTAAACCTTCCGTCGAACTGGCCTCCGAATACTTATTCCCAGAATCCAAACAAAAATTTTTTACCGCTTTCGAAATTGCAGCCGAACAAGGACTAGGCTTTGATTTAGAGTTACAAGCTTATACAAAAAAAGATAAAATAGTATTCATTCGAGTGACCTGTGTAGCCATTTTTGAAAACGGCAAACCATATAAATTGACAGGCATCGTCCAGGATATCACGGAACAAAAACAGAAAGAAGAAACAATCAAAAAACTACTCGCTGAAAAAGACTTACTTCTGAAAGAGATACACCATCGAATCAAAAATAATATGAATACTGTATCCAGTCTATTGAATATCCAAGCAGACTTAATAGAAGAATCTAAAAACAAGGAAATCCTTTTCGATGCAGCCGCTCGTGTTCACAGCATGATGGTCTTATACGATAAGTTATATATTTCAAAAAATCAAAATTCAGTATCATTACATATATATCTTCCTACTTTACTTGAGGAAATCAAAAGTATCTTTTCCACTTCTCAGAATATTGAGATGATCTGCGAGATAGAAGAAATCGAACTCACACCTAAATATTTAAGTCCACTCGGGATTATTTTCAATGAGCTCATCACAAATTCCTTGAAATATGCATTCAAAGAACGTAAATCAGGAAAGATTCACATTACCGGAAAGTTCATTGAAAATAAAATCCAACTAACTTATACCGATGATGGTCCAGGTATTCCTGTTGGTATCAGTTTTGAAAATTCTACTGGTTTTGGATTACAATTGATACTAATGCTTGTTAAGCAAGTGGCTGGATCCATTGAGATTCAGAGAAAGAACCTCACGACAATCGAAATCAACTTCAAAATCTAGATCCTTCGAGTTTGGGGTAATAGAACTCGGAAATTGGGTGCGCTTAGAATTCATTTTTAAATAAAAAAAGCCAACATTGCGGTTGGCTTTTTTGGGGTATGAATGCTAACCCGGCAACGTCCTACTTCCACCCCCAGACGCTTCCCGCTTTGCGGGCGTCTGTCCCAGCCCTGCTTCCTATGGGTCGCAGGTCTATCATTTCGCGAACAATACCACCTAGTACCGTACGATTGGGTTCGCTCAGAATTCTTTTTTAAATAAAAAAAGCCAACATTGCTGTTGGCTTTTTTGGGGTATGAGTGCTAACCCGGCAACGTCCTACTCTCCCATTGAGCGAACCCAATAGTACCATCGGCGATGAGAAGCTTGACTTCCGTGTTCGGAATGGGAACGGGTATGGCCTTCTCTCCATAATCACCAGGAG
>Ga0075156_10000238_pt1 | contig 27939 bp, 17 predicted proteins | sample JI81AbrownDNA_FD_70966 | JGI IMG/M metagenome (GOLD analysis project Ga0075156, IMG submission 70966) | Wastewater effluent complex algal communities from Wisconsin, to seasonally profile nutrient transformation and Carbon sequestration -... | ecosystem: Engineered > WWTP > Effluent > Algae...
CGGCCGCCGCAGCGCGCACGCGCAAAGACGTCGCGGCCGACACCGGGCCGCGTCCGCTATAGACCAGCGAGGCGGTCGACAGTGAGACTCACGCCCGGGTGGCGACATCGCGCAGGGTTGGCTTCTTGGCTCGGCCGGGGCTCTGGGCAGGCATGCATGCACGATAGGCGAACCGTTTCGAGGCTTGCGTCAGGTCGGGCGCGCCAGCACCAGCTATGGCGCACGAGTGCGGACGGCGCCCGCATCCGTTGAGACGGGTGAACGGCGCGATAGCTCCCAGACCACATGGCAATACCCCTGGTATCGGTTATCTCTCACGCTCACGGGTATGCGGCACGCGCGGTACTGCCATGTGGTCTGGTCGGGGACCCGGTGAGCGAGGTGGAGGGCAGCCGGATCCGAGCCAGCCACCCCCTGCGGCGGGTGCTTGCGTGGTCGGACTTGACGCACCAGCGTTGGCCGAGCGCTTCGGTCTGCGCCGAGTCATCCTCGCCGGCGTGGTCGCCGCGGCGGCCGGCGTCGTGGTCATCGGCTTGGGCGTCGACGTGGCTGCCTCGCGCGGCGTGCTCATGCTCGGGCTCATTTTCGCCGGCCTCGGTGTCGGCACGAGGGATGTCGGGATGAACCTCGAAGGCGCGGACGTCGAGCGCCACCTGGACCGCGCGATCATGCCGCACTTCCACGCAGCCTTCTCGGGTGGCACCGTGGTCTCCGCCCTCATCGGCGCCGCCTTGTCCTGGGCCGGCGTGAGCATCCTCGGGCACATGATCGGCGTTGCCGTGCTCGTGATCATCGGCGCCCTCGTGACTCTCCCGGCCCTGTTGCCACATGGCGCGACCTCGGCCGGTGCCGCCGCCGCACATCAGGCCGATGCCGGCGTCCGGGCCAAGTCCGCCTGGACCGAGCCGCGCACCTTGCTCATCGGCTTCGTCGTGCTCGTCGCCGCCTTCACCGAGGGCACCGCCAACGACTGGCTCGCCGTCGCCTTCCACGAGGGTCATGCGTTGCCGACCTCGGCCGGGGTCCTGGCCTTCGCGACCTTCTTGAGCTTCATGACGATCGGCCGCATCGTCGGCACGGGCCTGCTGGATCGCTATGGCCGGGTCCCCGTCCTGCGGATCAGCTTCGCCCTCGCGGTCGCCGGCGCTGCTCGTCATCTTCGGTGGCGCGGCCCTCGCCTTCGTCGGTGCCGCCATCTGGGGGATCGGGGCCGCCCTCGGCTTCCCGGTGGGCATGAGTGCCTCCGCCGACGACCCGGCTCGCGCCGCGGCCCGGATGTCGGTCGTCGCCACCATCGGGTATGCCGCATTCATCGCCGGCCCGCCGCTCCTTGGCTTCCTCGGCGACCACGTCGGAGTGCTGCGCTCACTGCTCGTCGTCGGTGCCGGCGCCATCCTGGCCCTGCTCGTCGTGACCTCGGTCCGCGAGCCGGAGGCGGGCACCGACCCCCGCGAGGGGGCGCAGGACGAGGGGGCCATGGCATCCGACCGGGTGCCCGTGGCCTGAACCACGGCGACACCTCACGCGTCGGCGAGGACCAGGCCCACGACATACTCGGCGATCGCCAGCGCGGAGGTGGCGCCCGGTGAGGGCGCATTGCGCAAGGCCACCACTGGCCCGGCCCGCTCGATGACGAAGTCATCGACAAGGCTGCCGTCCGAAGCCAGGGCCTGGGCCCGGATGCCGGCCGGGCCGGGCCCGAGGTCGGCGGCGACGATTCCCGGGAGATAGCGGGCGGCCGCCGCGGCGAATCGCCGCCGGCTCAAGGAGCCGGCCACCTCCTCGAGCCCGGTGCGCCAATGCGTCCGCGCGAAGGGCGCCAACCCGGGCGTCCGCAGGATCATCGCGAGCTCGACGGGGTGCAGCTCATGGCGGCGATAGGCCTCACGGCCGCCCGCGAGCACGGCATTGGGGCCGACCAGCACCGAGCCGTCGACGCGCGGGGTCAGGTGCACGCCGAGGAAGGGATATCGCGGATCGGGCACCGGATAGACCAGGCCGTGCACCTGCCCCGCGCGGGCGGGCGCGAGCAGGTGGTATTCGCCCTTGAAGGGCACGATCGCCGGCTCGCGCGTGCCCGTGACGCCGGCCGCGAGGGTGTCGCTGTGCCCGCCCGCACACAGGATGACCAGGTCGTATGCCGTGTGCTCCCCCTCGGTCTGGAGCGCCGCCTCCGCGCCGAATCGGCGGATCCCCCGGACCGTGGTGGCGAGGCGGATAGTGCCGCCGGCGGCCCGCACGTCTTCGGCGAGGGAGCGGGTGATCGCGGCATAGTCCGTGATGGCCGTGGTGGGGAGTGCAGTGCGGCGATGCCGGTCACGGCGGGCTCGACCTCGCGCAATTGGGTGGCCGTGAGCATTCGGATGCCCGGGACGCCGTTCGCCCTGGCACGCTCGGCGATGGCGTGCAGTCGTCCCAGCTCGGCAGGGTCGAGGGCAACCACGACCTTGCCGATCTCCTTGTAGGGCAAGGTATTTCGTTCGCAATAGGACCTGAGCAGGCGCACGCCCCGGCGGCACAGCGTCGCCTTGAGCGACCCTGGCACGTAATAGAGGCCGGCATGCACGACCCCCGAGTTGCGACCGGTCTGGTGTGCCGCGAGCCGATCCTCTTTTTCGAACACCGTGACCGTGGCCTCCGGGCGGACCTGGACCAGGCGCGCCGCCACCGCGACGCCGATGATCCCGCCACCGACGACGGCGATCCGTTGCGGCGTGGGCGACACAGCCCCATGATGACGCAGGTCCTGCCGGATGAGGTGAGCGCTGCGCTCACGGCGAACACGGCATACGGCGGGATTGTCTGGGGGAGACCGCGCGTTAGGGTCACCATGAACATTCCGCACCAGCGCACGATGGAGACAAGCGTGAGCAACCCCAGTGCCGCGGCCCCCGGTGGGGCCTTCGGACTCGACGACCACATCTATCAGCGGCTGCTCAAGGAACGCATCATTTTCCTCGGCTCCGAAGTCCGCGACGACAACGCGAACGCCATCTGCGCGCAGATGCTGCTGCTTGCCGCCGAGGACCCGCACTCCGACATCTGGCTCTACATCAACAGCCCTGGTGGATCGGTGACCGCCGGCATGGCGATCTTCGACACCATGAACTGGGTCCCCAATGATGTCGCCACCGTCGCGATGGGGATGGCCGCGTCGATGGGGCAGTTCCTGCTATCCGCCGGCACGCCGGGCAAGCGCTATGCAACGCCGCACGCGCGGGTGATGATGCACCAGCCGTCCGGCGGCATCGGGGGCACCGCCTCGGACATCAAGATCCAGGCCGAGCAGATGCTCTTCATCAAGAAGCAGATGGCCGAACTCATCGCTGAGCACACCGGGCAGACGCTGGAGCAGATTGAATCCGACTCCGATCGCGACCGCTGGTTCACCGCCGAGGAAGCCAAGGAGTATGGCTTCGTCGACCACGTCTTCTCCCGCGCCGAGCAGGCCGGCGGCGACGACAACCCGGTCACCGACTGACGGCATACGGACCGAAAAGGACAACAGGACAATGACTTTTGACGGTATGGCGACCTCTCGCCTCCACGTCCCCGGCCCCAGCAGCCGCTACATCCTCCCGCAGTTCGAGGAGCGCACCTCCTATGGGATCAAGCGCACCGACCCCTATACCAAGCTCTTTGAGGACCGGATCATCTTCCTCGGGGTGCAGGTGGACGACGCCTCGGCCGATGACATCATCGCCCAGCTCATCGTGCTGGAGAGCCAGGATCCCGAGCGCGACATCCTCATGTACATCAACAGCCCCGGTGGCTCGTTCACGGCGATGACGGCGATCTACGACACGATGCAGTACATCCGCCCGGATGTGCAGACCTTCGTGATCGGCCAGGCCGCCTCGGCGGCGGCCGTCCTGCTCGGTGCGGGTGCCCCCGGCAAGCGTTTTGCGCTGCCGAACTCCCGCGTGCTGATCCACCAGCCGGCGCTGATGGGTGGCGACTACGGTCAGGCCTCCGACCTGGAAATCCAGGCCAAGGAGGTGCTGCGCATGCGCGAGTGGCTCGAGGAGACCTGGGCCAAGCACTCCGGTCGCACCGCCGAGCAGGTGCGCAAGGACATTGAGCGCGACAAGATCCTCTCCGCGGCCGAGGCCAAGGAGTATGGCCTGATCGATGAGGTCCTACAGACCCGCAAGGCCTCTTTCGAGGACTGAGCGACGCACGTCGCCGTCAAGCGGCCGGATCCCGTATGTCGGGGTCCGGCCGTTTGCGCACGTGCAACTCGCAGAGCCCGGTGCCGAGCGACGCTTGGGGCCAGTTGTCCTGTCGACGGGGTCAGAGTGCCCTTTCGACGGGGGTAGGGGTGGGGTGGGTAGGCTGTCCGGCTTGTGAGCAGGATCGGCGAGGCGGTGGCGCCGGGGCGGCTGGGGCGTGACTTCCGGTGGCTGCTCGCGTCCTCCTGGGTGGGGCAGATCGGGGACGGGATCGCGCTCGCGGCGGGGCCACTGCTCGTGGCGAGCCAGACGCGCAATGCCGTCCTCGTCGGCCTCGCCGCGGCACTACAGCGCGTGCCGACCCTGCTCTTCGGCCTGATCGCGGGGGCGGTGGCGGATCGGCACGACCGCAAGCGGCTCGTCGTGCTGGCCAATCTTGCGCGCGTCGGCGTCCTCGCCGCCTTGATCACCACCCTGGCCACAGGCCACGTCTCGATCGGCATCGTGCTGGCCGCGATGTTCGCCCTCGGGTGCGCCGAGATCTTCGCCGACACCAGCTTCGCCACCCTGCTGCCGATGGTCATCGACAAGCGCGACCTCGGGCTCGGCAACTCCCGCCTGATGGCCGGCTTCCTCACCGGCAATCAGCTCGTCGGCCCGCCGGTCGGGGCATTCCTATTCGCCGCCGGGATGGCATGGCCCTTCGTCACCCAACTCCTCACGTTGCTCCTCGGCGCGATTCTTGTGCTCCAGATCGCCACCCCCACTCTTGCGCGTCCGGATCGCGAGGCCACCCACGTCCGCCGGGATATCGCCGAGGGCGTGCGCTGGCTCCTCGGCAACGCCCCGGTGCGCACGCTGGCCCTAGTCATCCTCGCCTTCAATGTCACCTGGGGCGCCGCCTGGTCGGTGCTCGTGCTCTATGCCCTCGACCACCTGCAGATGGGCGAGGTCGGCTTTGGCCTGCTGACGAGCGCCGCCGCCGTCGGGGGAATAGTGAGCACGGCGGCATACGGACGCCTGGAGCGGCACTTCGACCTCGCCACCTTGATGCGCGCCTGCCTCCTGCTGGAGGTGGCGACCCACTTCGCGCTGGCGCTCAACACCAGCGGGGCGATCGCGGTGGCGATCATGGTGATTTTCGGCGCCTATGCCTTCGTCTGGGGCACCCTCTCGACGGCCGTCCGCCAGCGGGCGGTCCCCACGCAATTCCAGGGTCGCGTCTCCAGTGTGTATGTCGTGGCCCTCTTCGGTGGTCTGATCGTGGGCCAGGTCCTCGGCGGCATTCTGGCGCAGCAGTGGGGGCTGACCGCGCCCTTCTGGTTCGCCGGCATCGGCTCCGCGCTCACGCTGGCCCTGGTCTGGCGTGCGCTCACCCATATCGCGCACGCCGACGCCGCGGAGTAGCACGGGGCCGGCCGCGGGGAGACTTCCGCTGTCAGCGGAAAGCGGTGCCGTGCCGCGACATGTCCGGTTCAATGGTCATATCCGGAGGCAGCGGCAGGTAGCGTCGCCATCGGAGGCGCCCGGACCGCGGGGTCGGCGTCGCACATCCGCAGGAAGGACGAGGCAGACCGATGGCACGAGTGGGCGAGAGCGCTGACCTGTTGAAATGTTCCTTCTGCGGCAAGAGCCAGAAGCAGGTCAAGAAGCTGATCGCGGGGCCGGGGGTCTACATCTGCGACGAGTGCATCGACCTGTGCAACGAGATCATCGAGGAGGAACTGGCCGAGTCCAGCGACCTAGGCTTCGATGAGTTGCCCAAGCCGAAGGAGATCTTCGACTTCCTGCAGACCTACATCATCGGCCAGGAGCCGGCCAAGAAGGCCCTCGCGGTCGCGGTCTACAACCACTACAAGCGCATCCAGGCCGGTGAGGCCGGGGAGGGGCGCCGCGACGCCGACCACGTCGAGATCGCCAAGTCCAATATCTTGCTGATCGGCCCGACGGGCTGCGGCAAGACCTATCTCGCCCAGACCCTCGCCAAGATGCTCAATGTCCCCTTCGCGATCGCCGATGCGACCGCGCTGACGGAGGCCGGCTATGTCGGGGAGGACGTCGAGAACATCCTGCTCAAGCTCATCCAGGCCGCCGACTATGACGTCAAGAAGGCCGAGACCGGCATCATCTACATCGACGAGATCGACAAGATCGCCCGCAAGTCCGAGAACCCGTCGATCACCCGCGATGTCTCGGGCGAGGGCGTGCAGCAGGCGCTGTTGAAGATCCTCGAAGGCACCACCGCGAGCGTGCCGCCCCAGGGCGGGCGCAAGCACCCCCACCAGGAGTTCATCCAGATCGACACCACCAATGTGCTCTTCATCGTCGGTGGCGCCTTCGCCGGCCTGGAGAAGCTCATCGAATCCCGCAATGGCAAGAAGGGCCTCGGGTTCGGGTCCGAACTGCATACGCCCAAGGACCTGGCCGAGTCGATCACCGAGGTCATGCCCGAGGATCTGATGAAGTTCGGGTTGATCCCCGAGTTCATCGGGCGCCTGCCGGTCATCACGACGGTCAGCCCGTTGGACGGCGAGGCGCTCGTGCGCATCCTCAGCGAACCGCGCAATGCGCTGATCAAGCAATACGCCAAAATGTTCGAGCTGGATGGGGTCGAGTTGGAGTTTGCCCCGGAGGCGCTCGACGCCATCGCGGAGCAGGCGCTCAAACGCGGCACCGGCGCGCGCGGCCTGCGGGCGATCATGGAAGAAGTCCTGATGCCGGTGATGTTCGATGTGCCCAGCGATGACGACATCGCCCGGGTCGTCGTCAGCCGCGAGACCGTCCTCGACAATGTGCTGCCGACGATCGTGCGTCAGGCGCCCTCGCCGCAGCCGCGCAAGCGCGCCCCGCGCAAGCGCTCCGCCTGATCGCGCGACGAGCACGAGGATGGCCGCGGCCTTCCGCCTGCACGCCGGCGACCAGGCTCCGCTCCAGCAGAGCCCAGTCACGTGCGGAGCGGCGTGCCTGACGATTGCCCGGATGCTGGTCGACCCCAGCTTCGCCCAGTGGATCCTCACGGGCATTGGCTCTCGCCCTGGGCTGCCCAACCCCGCCGACGTCGGGGCGCGGTTCGCGGCCTACGAGCAGGTGGTGCACCGGCGCACCAACAGCCTGTATGCCGGGGGCGCTCGCCTCAACCTGCCCTGGCCGCGGCGGCTCGGCACGCCGCCCTGGGGGGCGAAGAAGGAACTGGAGTTCGGGGCCGCGCGCCGGGGCACGACCTACGCGATCCGCCTCCTACGCCCCGACGACGCCGAGGCGCTCGGCGCGCACTTCGACGAACTTCTGCGCCTGGTCGCCGACGGTGAACCAGGCTTGCTCTATGTCGGCAATGCCACCGTGCCGCGCCACGTCGTCTTGATCCTGCCCGACCGCGGCGACGGCAATCTCGAGGTCTACGATCCCGCCTCCGGAGGAGTCAGTGAGCTGACCCGCTCCGCTATCACCGGCCACCGACTCGGGCTGTCCGGCTGGGACGTGCCGTGGTTTTGCGTGGAGCCGTCGGGCCTGGCCACCGAGCGAACCTTCGAGTGGTCGCCCGGCGCCGTGCCCGCGTGAGATCAGTCCCGCTCGGGGTGCTCGAACCAATCGGTGTCGCCAGGGGCGGGCAGACGTGCGGGATAACAGATGGTGTTCGCGGGATAGCTGCCCGTGAAGAACTTGTAGGACGACTTGAACCGCTCGCAGCGTCGCGTCGCCTCCTCATAGTTCCACGCGAAGCCGATATTGCGGTTGACGCCATGCATGTCGTGATTGTCGGCATAGGTATTGGTCGTCGTGCGCGCCACCGTCCAATACCAGCGCGCGATCGGCGCGCTGTATTGCAGTGACTTGGCCAGGTCGGGGCTCGCGAGCAGGTTGACGCCAAAGTAGCTGCCCGCGGCCTGATAGTTGAAGTCATTGGTCAACTGGATATAGCCGCGGCCGTGATAGACAAAGCTGCCGCCCTGGTCGGCGTCATAACGCATCGCGGACTCGCTGACCAAGGTCGCGAGGAATGCCGCCTTGCGGGCCGGATTGTTGATGGCGCCCTTGGCCATTTCGGCCTGCAAGCTCGGCAGGCCGGCCTCGACGACCGAGCGTTCGCCGACCCAGCCCTGGCCAAACATCGTCACCAGGTTGTCATAGGTGATGCCGCCGCTTGGGCAGAGCACATTCTTCGGCGCCGCGCTGAGGACCTTTTGCGTCCACCCTGTCGAATCGACCGTGCCGACCAGGCTGATGTCCGTGCCGCGACCATCGGCGACATTGGCATCCTTGCGGGTCGAGAACGCGCCGGTGCTGTCGGTGCGGGCAAAGAAGAGGCCGCCGCCGGGGGAGGTGAGGGCCGAGACCCCGCCCCAGCCCGAGGTGCCCAGGGTGCTCATCGTGATCCGGCCCGCGCCGGGGGCGTGGACGGCGATGAGCTTCCCGCCGGAGGTGGTGCCGAGGAGGCGACCACCCGACATACCCGTCATGGTCTTGAGAATCACCCCGGACCCCATCCGGGTCTTGCTCGCGATCTGTCCACCGGTAGGCTTTTTGGCCGCGAGATCCCATCGCCACAACTGACCATTCGTGCCGCCGGTTGCGAAGAGATGCCCGGCGCCATCGGCGGCGAGCTTGTCATAGGTCCACCCGCTCGTGGCCATCGGCACGGGGGCGTCGAAGGTCAGCTTCTTGGTGTTGCCGGTGATATCGATCCGATAGAGCGCGCCGGGCGCGGTCGTGACCAGGATTGTGTTGTGGTTGAGGGTGGCCATGGCCCGCACCCCCCACGGCAGTTTGCCGCCGACCAGGGAGATCCGCTTGGTGTTGCTCGCCGCATCGATCGCGCTGAAGGTCAGCGTGCCGTCCGGACGCACCCCATAGACGTATGCCGTGCCCGTGCACCCGCTGCTGCCCGCCGCCGCAGCCGCTCCGACCAGCGGCGGTGCCGGATCCGGGGCCGCAGTCGTGCTCGCGACCGAGAGACCCACAGCGACCGCGAGGGCCGAGCCGTAGAAGTGCACAGAGGGCATGGTGGGAGGCCTTTCGGGGGGAGGGGGCGCTCCATTGTGCCCGACGCTGCGGCCCTGGACCAGGCCCCGGCGCAAGCCGTCGGGGCACGCCGCTCAGCGTCGGCGGGCGATGATCACCTGGTCGGTCGGCGCTGCGACCAGCGGGTATGCCGTGATCTCGCCGAATCCCGCCGCTGCCAGCCAGCCCATGATCGCCTCCTGCCCCCACACCTGGCCCCCTTGGCCGTGGAAGAGGTTGAGGCTGAACAACCGCAAGAAGGCCTCACCACTTGGCGTCGCGCCCTCGGCGCCGAGGATCTGCTCGACGACCGCGATCCGGCCGCCCGGAGCGAGCGCGTCATGGACTCGGCGAAGGATGGCCGCATTCTGCGCCGGGGTGAAGCCGTGCAAGAGGCTGAACACAAGCGCCACGTCATAAGGGCCCCCCTCGATCTCGGGTGCGGTCGCCGCATCCCACGGCTGACATCGCGCCCGCCCGGCGACGCCCCGCTCGGTGAGGGTGTTGCCTGCCTGCTCCAGTGCTCCGGGCAGGTCGAGCAGGGTTGCCTGGGCGGTGGGCAGAGCTTCGAGCAGGGCGGCGGCATAGCTGCCGTGGCCGGCGCCGACATCGAGGATCGAGACACCGGGGGCGGGATCGAGCAGCGCCCGGAGTTCGGGCGCGAGCGCGCCGGCGAGGCGCGCGAGCATCGCGTGGAAGCGCGCCCGTTGGGCCGGGTCCTTCTCAAGCCAGGCATAGAAATCACCCCGCGGCCGGCCGGTCCGCACCGTCTCCTCCAGATTGGCCCACAGGTGCTGCAGGTTGTCCATCCAGAATTCGACGACCAGCGCGTAGCTCGCCGGGCCGGGAAGCAGATGCCGCCGAGCGACCTCGGTCAGGGCGTATGCCGGGGGCGCCCCCGCCGCGCTCAGGTGGCCGAAGGCGACCAGGGACGAGAGCAGCAGCTCGGTGCCGTGCGGGTCGGTCTGCGCCCGCTGGGCGACCTGCGCCGCGTCCGCGGGCCCGTCGGCCAGCGCGGCGAAGATGCCGAGTCGCGAGGCCGCGGCGATCGTGCGAAAGCTCATGGCGCCGAGGAAATCGAGGTGAGCCGGCGTGGCGCGCCCGCTGGCATAGGCATCCTGCTCGCCGGGGGTCAGGGGGATGGGCACGGGTCGGCTCCTTCGGCGGTGGTGGCCCTGGCATCGGGGGCGGCATCGAGGGTGGCGAGCTCCCGGCTGGAGCGCACGAGCAGGGCGAGCAGGATCATGCCCACCCCGAGGCCCAGGAAGATCGCGGCAATGCCTCGGCCCGGCCCCGTGCCGATCACCCGACCCAGGCTGGTCGAGAGCTCGCCGCCGGGAGCAAACGCGGGTTCGGCGAGCCGGTCGCTGAGCGGACCGGCTAGGAGATAAGCCACCGGAGCGGCCCCGAGCGCGCACATCCGCACGGTGGCGATCACCCGGCCCAGAGACGCGGGGTCGGTCACGGTCTGCACGATCGTCATGGCGCTGCCGTTGAGGATTGGCAGGGTGAGCAGGAACGCGGGCGCCGCCATGGCGATGAGCAACGCAGAGGGCCGCGCCGCGTGCGCGGCGAGGGCTAAACCGCCGAGCGCGAGGAAGATCGCGATCCCTCGGACCCGCGGCACGGGACCACCCCACGCGGCCATCAGCAGCGACCCCGCGAAGACACCGGAGCCACCGAGCAGCATCAGGACGCCGAGGACCTCGACGGAGGTGAAGGAGAGGATCAGCGGCTGGATCAGCACCCCGGCCGTCGCGAAGAGGAAATTGAAGGCGGCAAAGACGAGCACGAGCCTGCGCAGCGGCCGGTGGCTCGACAGATATCGCCAGCCGTGGGCCAGGTCGGCGCGTAGTGTGATCTCCCGCCCCGTCACCGGGGGAGCTGTCAGCGCGCTCGGAAGCCGGGCCAGCAGCAAGAGCGCCACCCCGACGATCATCGTGCCCAGGTCGATCAGCACGATCCCCCGAAGCCCGACGATGGCGAGCAAGCTGGCCGCCAGCACCGGCGCGGCGATCTGGGCGGCCTGAAGGATCTGCATCAGGCCATTGGCCCGGCCGAGATGGCGTGCGGGAACCAGTGCCGGGAGCAGGGTGTTGAAGGCGACCGCGTGCACGGTGACGAAGATCGCGCCGAGCCCGGTCGTGACATAGACATGCCAGACCTCCAGAGCATCGGCATACAGCAGCAGGGCCAGGACGGCGGTCACGGCGCCACCGCCGAGATCGGCGAGCAGCATCAGCCGGCGCCGGTCCACGCGGTCGGCGAGCACCCCCGTCACCGGGGAGAGCAGCACCGCCGGCAGCACGCCGGCGAACATGATCAGCGCAAACTTCGTCGCCGAGCCAGTCTGCTGGAAGACCCACACGCCGAGCACGAAACCCGTCAGCGAGGAGCCGACCAAAGACACCAATTGCCCGAACCAGACCAGCGCCAGGCCACGGGTCGACGTGGGGTGCTCACGCTGGTCCGGTGCGGCGGCCACCGGCGGGGTGCGCTCAGCCATGCCGTGATTCCGGCAGCCGGCCGAGACCGGCGAGGAAGCGCACCTGGGCCTCGACCAGGAGCTGATCCGCGGGTGGGCAGTGAATGCCGGCGGCCGCGGCCCGGGCGAAGGTGGCCGTCGAGTCGAAGTGCGCTCGCGCCGCGGGAGGGGGCGCATCGGGATGCCGCAGCAGGGCGGCATAGGGGGCAAAAGCCGAGCTGCCCCCGGCGCCGATCGCGGTCCGCAGCGCGTCCCACCACTGGGCATAAGGGACCAGCTCGACGGCAAAGCCCTGCGCAGCCAAGGCGGCGGCGAGCTGCGGGTAGGTGACGGTGACCGGGTTGAAGTAGTGCGCGACGAGGGGCTCGGTGGGCTCGGGGCCCGCGAGGACATCGGCAGCGAGCGCGCCCGCGACGACATCGACCGGCGTCATGTCCTCGCGACCCGGCAGGTCGGGCACCAGTCCTAGCTCGGCGCACGCCGTCAGCATCGCGCTGAACCAGTCGTCGGCGTTGCCGCGCCCGGTGCCGGTGGCGCCGGTGATCCGCGCCGGCCGGTGGATCGCGACCGGCAGGCCCCGGCTGGCGAGGGTGCGGACCGCGCGGTCCGCGACCCACTTGCTCTGGTTGTAGCCGTCGTGCAGGCCGGCCGGATCCTCCGGTTCGGTGGCCTCGGTGACGGTCAGCCCGGCATACCGGGGGGTGAGGAAGATCCCGAGGGTCCCTACGAAGTGCAGTGCGGCGGCCCGGTGCGCGCCCGCGAGGCGCAACGCCTCCAGCGTGCCGCCGACATTGGGTGCCCGCAAGGCGTCATACCCCTCGACGAAGTTGACCAGACCTCCGCTGTGAACCACGGCGTCGATGCTCTCGGCCAGTTCTTGCCAGGTATGCCGAGCCAACCCCAGGCCGGGTCGGTCGAGTTCGCCGGTGACCACGGACAGTCGTGGGCTGTGGCCACCGGCCAGCCCCAGCCCCTCGAGGGCCCGGGCTAGCCGCTCTCGGCCGGCGCCCGGGTCGGGCGCGCGCACCAGCGCGACGACCTCGGCGTCGCCGCGGGTCAGCAAGGCATCGATGAGGTGGCCGCCGAGCAGGCCGGTGGCGCCGGTGAGCAGGATGCGCCGCGGCGGGTGCGAGGCTCGCGGCATCGCGGGTGTCAGTGCCGGGTCGGCGTCGCGCCGCAGCCGATCGAGGATCTCGGTGTCGGGCGCCCGAACCGGTGCGGTGGCACTCGCGTCCGCGCGGGCGGCGACCTGCTCCAGGTCGAGACTCCCGAGCAGATCTCGCAACTGGACGCTCGACCCGAGGAGCAGATTGATCCGGCTCACCGCCCCCGCCGCCGCGAGGGAGTGCCCGCCGAGGTCGGCGAACCGGTCCCGCAGGCCGACCTGATCCACCCCGAGGGCCTGCGCCCACACCTGCGCAATCGCCACCTCGGTCGCGGTGGCCGGCGGCAGGTGCGGCGGCCGGGTGCGGTGCGGGTCTGGCTCGGGCAGGGCGCGCGTGTCGACCTTGCCCTGGGGGGTCAGGGGCAAGGCGGCCAGCGGGACCACCGCGTCGGGGATGAGATAGGCCGGCAGCCGGCGGCGCATGGTCTCGCGCACGGCGTCGAGGTCGAGATGGCCCGCCAGGTCCGGATCGGGCACGAGATAGGCGATCAAGCGCCGGTTCCCGTCGGTGCCGACCGGCGCCGTGACCGCGACACCGCTGACGCCGGTGATCCCCGCGAGCGCCGCTTCCACCTCACCGATCTCGATGCGCCGACCGCGGATCTTGACCTGCCCATCCCGCCGGCCGACGAAATGCACCCGCCCCTGGTGATCAAGGCGGCCCAGGTCGCCGGTGCGGTACATGCGCGCGCCGGGGTGATCGGCATACGGGTCGGGCACGAAGGCCGCCGCCGTGGCGCGCGGGTCGCCCAGATAGCCCAGGGCGACACCCGGGCCGCCGAGGCAGATCTCCCCGCGGATGCCGGGGGCGAGGGGCCGGCCCGCGGCATCCAGCACATAGGCCCGGACCTCGGGAAGGGCCGTGCCGATCGCGAGATCCGTTCCGGGGGAAAGGAGTTCGGGATTCGTGGCGGCGATCGGCAGGCCGCAGTCCTGGACCGTGGCGCAGACCGAGGCTTCGGTCGGTCCGTAATGGTTGACCAGCCGCACCTGGTCCGCGCCGAGCGCCGCCCAGGCCCGCACTGCCCGCAGCGGCACCGCCTCCCCGCCGACCATGACCCGGGTCAACTGCGGCGGCACCTCGACCGGTTCGCCGATCCGCACATCCTCAACCCAGCGCTGCCAGAGCGAGGAGGCGGTATCGACGCTGGTGATCGCGTGGCTGCGGACGAGATCGAGCACTCCTGGTCCGGTCAGCACGGCCGGGTCGGCGTGCAGCACGAGGCGGGCCCCCATGATCAGAGCCGGGACGACATCACCGAGGGCGGCGTCGAAGAAGAGCGGTGGGAGGGCGAGGATCGCGTCCGCGCCGGTGAAGTCGTGGACCTCGACAAAACCGAGAGCGAGATTGCGCAAGCCGGCGTGGGGGACGAGCACGCCCTTGGGCTCGCCGGTCGATCCGGAGGTGAAGATCAGGTATGCCGGGTGCTGCGGCGGCCAGGCGCCGGCGCCCTCGAAGGGATCCTCGGCCAGGCCGTCAGCCGTCGGGTCCGCCGCGGACAGCAGGGCATCGACGTCGAGGACCGCCACCTCGTCGGGGACGTCGAGAAGGGCGTCGGCGCGCAGCAGCGCCCGAGCGCCGCTGCGCGTCAGCAGCGAGTGCAGGCGCGCGACCGGTTGGCCGGCATCGAGGGGGAGCCAGGTCGCGCCGATCCCGATGATCGCGAGGAAGCCCACCACTCCCAAGCCGCCCGGGCTGGTGGCGGCGACGACATCCCCCGGACCGATGCCCGCGGTGCGCAGGGCGTGGGCGACCCGCGTGGCGTCCCGGGCCAGTTCGGCATAGGTCCAGGTGGAAATGCCGGCTCCCGCGGCATCGAGGTCCTCGACGGCGATGGCGTCGGGGGTGGCGCGGCATTGCGCGAGGATCAGCCCATCGACGCTTGGCCCGCTCGCCTCCCGGCGGTGCTGGACCCGGCCCCCGGTCAGGGCCTGCGCGTCCGCCGGCGCCAGCCATGGCAGGTCGGCGATCGCCAGGTCGGGATCGGTGGCCAGGGCCGCAATGGTGGCCTCGATCGCCCCCGCGAGTCGGCTGATCGTGGCCGGCTCGAAAAGGGTCGCGTCATAGTCGAGGCGGATGACCAGGCCGTCGGGATATTCGATGGCATAGAGGGTGAGGTCGAAGCGCGCCCCGCTCGTGGGCACGGCGAGCGGCCGGAAGGCGACCTCGGCGGCCGCCTCGGTGCGGATCGCGGGCGCGAGGATGAACGCGTGCTGAAAGATGGGGTGTTCATCGGCGCGGTCCGGGCGCACGCGGGCGACAAGTTCGTCGAAGGGTGCATCGACGGTGTCGAGGGCATCGAGGATCGCCTCCTGCGCTCCGGACAAGGCTTCACGCAGTGGCATGGGCGCCGGTAGGCGCAGCCGCACCGGGACCGTGTTGACGAACATCCCGACCACCTCGGCGAGTTCGGGCGCGCCCCGCTCGGTCACGACCGTCCCGAGCACGATGTCCTCTTGGCCGGCCGCGTGCGCCAGGGTCAGGCCGTATGCCGTGGCCAGGGTCTGGAAGTGGCTGAACCCCTGGCCGCGCAGCCGGGTCAACGCCGCCCACGCGGCCTCCCCCAGGGTGATCCGATGCTCCCCCAGCGGTGCCGGGCCGTCGGGATCGCGCTGGCGGTCGGTGGGCAGGTCGAGCGCCGGGGCGGCATCGGCGAGGAGCGCGGCAGCCCGGTCGAGCGCTGCGGCGACCTCCGCCCGCCGGTCGGGGCGGTCATTGCGCTCGGCGTGGACTCCAGGGGTGGTCTGGATCGGGGGCAGGGCATCCGGCGCCCCGGTGACGTGGCGTTGGTAGCAAGCGGCCAGGTCGCGGCCGATGAGTTCGATCGACCATTCGTCGCAGATGGCGTGGTGGATCACGAGGTGGACTTCGCACCGACCGGATGCACTGCGCACCAGCCGGCCGCGGATCAGCGGTGGCCGATCAACTCGCATAGGGACCTCGGCCAAGGAGTGCCGCTGCGCAGCCAGTTCATCATCGCCGGCCACCTCGACCAACTCGAGCTCGGCCTGGGGTGTGGGGTTGACGACCTGGCGGATCGGGTGTTCACCGGGGGCGGTGTGGTGGGTTTGGGTCAAATGCGTCCGCAACGCGGGGTGGCGCACCTGAAGGTCGACGAAGGCCGCGGCCATGGCCTGCGGGTCGACCTCACCCTCGACCAGCCACGCCATCCCGATCGCGTAGAGCGCACCGGCGTCGTCGAACTGATCGAGCAACCACATCTGCCGCTGCGCTGCGGAGGCGGGATGACTGAGCACGCCGGAGGCGGCCGGTGAACTCGCCGTCCGTTGAGCCTCGAAGGCGTCGGTGGCAGGCGATGGGTCGCGGGGAGCAGGGAGCGCGAGCGGGTGGCTGGGAGCCATGGGTGCGGGCGCGTCGCCGGCGGCGGGGGATGTGAGCGCGTCGATGACCGCCGTCCCGTCGATCTCGATCACGGGAGAGGCCGGCGCCGCCGCCTCGTCGAACCATCCGGGCCAGGAGCCATCGGCGAGCAGCACCTCGAGGCCGGTCACGGCATACTCCTGATCGGTCAGGACTCGCGGGGTCAGGCCGGCCTGCGCGGCGGCGAGGACGGCGACGACCAGGGCCGACCCGGGGTCTGCCCAGATGCCGGCGACCCCGCCGCGGGACGGGCCGGCGGCGGCAATGACGTCCCGAAGGGCGGCCACCCAGCGGGCCTGGGCCGGGCCGCGCACCACGGCGGCGGCGCTCATCTGCGCCCCCGCGGCGAGGCGGCATGGTCGGGATGAGTGACGGCCTCGGCGTGACCGCAGTGGGAGCAGATGGGCTCGGCGCCGGGCAGCAGCGGGCTTGCCGCGGACTCGATCCGCTCCTCGACTCGGGCGCTCAGGTGCGCGGGAACGGCATCGGCGAAGCGCTCGAGATAGCGGCGCACGTGGGCATCTTCGTTTTCAACGAAGGGGAAGTCGGCCGGCACCATGTGGCGGATCGCCAGCGCTGGGAACGGGCACGCGAAGGGCCGGAAGTCCGGATTCCACAGACCTTGGCGGGTCGGCGGCAGGGGATGGAACTCGCCGATCATGGCGCCGGCCTCGAGGAATTGGGGTTTCAGGAGCGCCTGCACGCCCTCGATCACATCGACGATCCGGGCTCGGCTCAGGTGCGGCAGGATCGTGACCACCGTCAGATAGAGGGCGTCCGGTCCGGTCTTGGCCGCGGTGGCCTGGAACCAGTCGAGCGTCTGGAGCATCCGGCGCGCCAGATGCGGGATCGAGGGGTCCCCGGGCTCGACGCCGAGATGGATAGTGTCGCGTTCGAGGGCTTGGGGGATGAACGGGCAGACATTGCCGGGCCGGCCGAGGTCCGGATGCGGCGCGGCGAGGTAGTAGCGGATCCACGCGACGACGGTGTCCAGGTCGGCGGCCACCTCCGGTGCCACGTCCACCTGCCCCGCGCTCACCTGCGCGACCGTGACCAGGTGCAGCGGGCGATCTCCCCTCATCATCTTCTCCCTCCTGTGCGGGTGCGCCGGTAGGCGCTGGTGCCGATGGCGATCCCGGCGAGCCCGCTCGCGCCCAGCCCCCAGGCCAGGATGCGGTCCTGACGGTGCGCGCGGCGCACGGCATCGCCATAGGGGATCCGGCGGTGCGAAACCATCGTGTAGAGCGGCACCCAGGCGCGCGGGAAGGCGCGGTGCAAGACGAGATCGGCCTGTTTGCGCAGTCGGAACCATGGGGAGGCGGTCTTGCGCCGCAACTCCTCGAAGTTGCGCTCCGAGAGCGTCGCCAGGACATCGAGGTGCGGCTTGCGGCGGACGGCATAGGCCGCGAGCGCAGCGCCGAGCGCGGCGGGCGAGGCATCGGTCGCGCCGGCCGTCAGGAGGCACTCGCGCAACACCAGGACGTCCTCGAAGGCGGAGTTCATGCCTTGGCCATAGAACGGATAGACCGCGTGGGCGGCATCCCCGATGAGCGCCACCGTGCCGCCATGGACCCAGGGATCGGTGCGGACGGTGACCAGGCGCCCCGTCGGGCGCTCCCGGAATTCCTCGACCCGCCGGGGCATGAGGGCGGGGGCGTCGGGGAAGGCCGCGTCGAACCACTGGCGGAAGGCGGTGTCCTCGCGCAGGCTGGCTGCGCTCGGTTCCGGGCCTTCCAGCGGCAGAAAAAGCGTCGCGGTCAGCGAGGCGTCCCGATTGGGATGGGCCACGATCAGGGCCTCCTGGCCGGGCCAGACGTGCAACGCCTCCAAGGGGGTGCGGGCCGTGCCATCCGGGGCGGGCGGGATCGTCAACTCCTTGTAGCCCCAGGGCAGGATGTCGAGCCGGGTCCGGCACCGGCCCGCCTTTTCGAGGTCGCGCCGCACCCGGGAGTAGGCGCCGTCCGCACCGATCACCAGATCGGCGCGGATCTCGTGTTGCTGGTCGGTGCCGCGCGCTTGCACGCTGAGCATCCCGCGCTCGGGGTCGACGCCGGTGACCGTGGTGTCGAAGCGGAAGCTGACCCGTCCGGTTCGCTCGGCGGCGGCGATCAGGGTGGCCGCGAGTTCGACGCGGTCGAGGGAGTGCAGGATCTCGTCGGCACGCGTGCCATAGGGCTGGTGGTGGAGGGCGCCATCGCGGTCGTGGATGATCCGCCCGCGCATCGGGACCGTCACGGCGAGCACTTCCTCGGCGAGCCCGGCTGCGGCCAAACCGGCGAGGCCACGCGCCGACAATCCCAGGTTGACCGAGCGACCCTCGCCCGGGGCGACAATCCGCGGATCCGGGCGCTGCTCAAGGACCGTGACCTGCCAGCCGAGCTCGGCCAAGATGATCGCGGTCAGGCTGCCGGCAAGTCCGGCGCCGGCGATCAGGGCGCTCGGTGGGCCGCTCATGGTGTCCCCGTCAGGGCCGCGAGGACGGCATCATGCTCGGCGACCGGGGTGCTCGTCGCCACCCGGGGTGGCGCCGCGGCGATCAGCTCCAGTTGCGCCGTGATCGTCGGGTGTCGCAGCAATTGGCGCAGTCGGATCTGCACATCGAACTCGGTCTGGATGCGGGCGACGAGGAAGGTCGCCGTCAGCGAATGCCCGCCGAGGGCGAAGAAGTTGTCGTCCGGCGCGGGATCGGGGACCCCGAGCAGTTCGCTCCACAAGGCCGCCAGCCGCGCCGCCGCCTCCGGGCCCGTATGCCGTGACTCGAGGCCGGGTGCGCGGCCGACCTGCGGCGGATCACCGAGCGGTGGCTCGGCGGGCGGTGGCTCGGCGGGCGGGGGCTCGGCGGGCGGGGGCTCGGCGGGCGGGGGGATCGCCGCTGACATACCCCAGGAGACCTCCGGCAAGGCCCGGCGATCGAGCTTGCCATTGGGGGTGCGAGGCAGCTCCGAGAGCGGGAGGATCACGCTGGGCACCATGTAGGCCGGGAGAGATCGTCCGATGCTCTCGCGCACGTGCTCGGTGCCCTCGGGCGGCAGATCGGGCGCGATAAAGGCGACGAGATGCCGGTCGGCGGGATCGCCGGTTGGGCCAACCACGGCGCTGACCACGGCATCGGCAATGCCGGGCACGCGGCGCAGGGCCACCTCGATCTCCTCCAGCTCGATCCGATAGCCGCGAATCTTGACTTGGTGATCCGCCCTGCCGTGCAAGGCGATTCGCCCGTCGGGGAGCAACACGCCGACATCCCCGGTGCGATACATCCGCTCGCCCGCGTGTTCGCGGTCGGGCCGGAAGGCATCGGCGGTCTGCGCGGGGCGGGCGAGATAGCCGCGCGCGACGCCGGCCCCGGCGATCCAGACATCGCCGACCACCCCGTCGCGGACCGGGGCCAAGTGGTCATCGAGGACATACCAGCGAGTTCCGGGCAGGGGCGGACCCACGAGCACCGGGGCGGCCTGGCCGTCCGCGCCGACCTCGACGCGTCCAGCAGCGGACCACACCGTGGTCTCGGTCGGCCCATAGACATTCCACGCGGTGGTGCCGTCCGGTCCGGTGGCCAGGATTGTCGCCAAGTCGCGCGGCAGCGCCTCGCCCCCGCACAAGCGCAGCCGCAGCCCATCGGGGATGCCGCCGATCCCCGCCAAGGCCCGCCACGTGGCGGGGGTGGCCTGCATTGCTGTGGCTCGCTCGGCATGGAGCACATCGCGCAGCGCCAGGGCATCCGCGGCGCTCTCCTCATCCGCGACAATCAGCTCCGACCCGGTGACCAGAGGCAGCAGCAACTCGAGGACGGAGATGTCGAAGGACAGCGTGGTGACCGCGACGAACCGGTCCGACGCCCCGAGATCAAGCACCTCGGCGAAGGCGCGAAGCAGCGCCGAGACCGCGGACCGCGGGATCGTCACCCCCTTGGGCCGGCCGGTGGAACCAGATGTGAAGATCGTGTATGCCGCCGCGCTCGCCGGCACCGGCACGGGTGCGTCGGCCTGCGCCGAGTCCGCGCGCAATTCGTCCAGGTCGATCAGCTCGGGATGCCCGGGCACGTCCAGTCCGGCGATCAGGGCGCGGGTCGCGCTGTCGACGAGGACCACCGGCGCGTGCGAATCCTCGAGCATCGCCGCGAGCCGGTCCGGCGGATAGGCCGCGTCCAGCGGCACATAGGAGGCTCCCGCCCACCAGGTCGCGAGCAGCGCCGGCACGAGGTCAGGGCCACGGGTCAGGCAGATCGCCAGGGCATCCTCCACCGCAACCCCGCGTCGTCGCAGGGCACCTCCGAGGCGGGCCGCCTCCGCCAGCACGCCCGCGTGCCGGCCCTGCCCGGCCCGCTCCCGGATCAGGGCCAAGACCTCCTCGGGCCCGGGGGGCAGGGCCAGGTCTCGTCGGCTCACCTGGGGATGATGGGGGTTGTCCGTGAGGGGGGCGTGGGTGCGGGGGGCATCGGCGAGTGGGGTGCCGGTGAGCGATCTGTCGGGTTGGGGGGTGTCGGGGAGGGGGGTGGCATCACGGGTGTGCACAGTGATGCCGGCCCGGCGCCACTGGGTCGGGGGGTTGGGGCGGTGGCTGGGCGCCAGGATCGGCCGCTGGTCCATTGCGGTCTCGCCCACGAGGCGAATGCCGCAGCCTGGCGAGCGGGTCTCGGCACGGTGGCGGGCGGCATACGCGATCGTGATCAGGTCCTCGGTGCTGGCACCGGCAGGGATGGTGACCGGCACCGCGGCGATGTCGGCGAACGGACCGATGACCCGGCGGGTCTCCGGGCGCCGGCCGGTGACACCGATCTCGACCACCACCTCGCGCTCGCCCGACCCATGCCGGTCGGCCTCGGCGCTGAGGTGGGCGAGGCGAGCGGCCAACGCGACATCGACGAGTTGGCAGCCGAGGGCGCGGGCATCAGCTTCGCGGGTCTCGGGGTCATCGCCGGGCGCTGAGGTCAGCCCGGCAGTCGGGGCGTCGGGCCCGGCCGGCTCGGTGAGCAGCTCGCCGAGTTGCTGCTCGATCCAGATGCAGACGTCGGCGAACTCCACCTGCTCCAGCGCGGGCTCCTCGGCAACGCCCAACTGCGCGGCGTAGGCGGCGAGGATTTCCTCGGCGAGGAGCTCGAGGCTGCGATAGTCGGCGACGGCCGGGTGGGCGATCAGGCGCAGGGTGTGCGCCGCATCGAGCCCGGCGAGCACGAGCGGGCCGCGACTCAGATCGCCCAATAGCGTGTGGGCCGCAGCGCCGGCCTCGCCGGGTGCGAGCCAACGCGCTCCGCGGGTGGGATGCACCACCTGCACCACCGCGTCGCGATGCTCCGCGAAGGTGGTGCGCAGGATCTCCTGTCGCGCGCGCACGGCGGCGAAGGCCGCTTGCAGGACGTCGGCGCGCAATGGCCCGCTCAGGCGTGCCTCCAACGCCAGGGGTGTCGCGGGGGTGGCTCGGGCCCGCCACAGGCGTGCTTGGACCGGGGCGGCGGGCAATCGCAGCGCGCTCATCGGTGGGCTCCGGTGCGATCGGTCGCGACGAGGCGCAGTTCAGCCGTATGCCGGTGCCCGGCCGCGTCCCGCAGCCACAGATCGTCCGGCGCCGGCAGCATCTCGGTCACGGTGATGCGCGCCTCCTGCGGCGTGGCCGCGGCGGCCCGCCGGACCGCGCGCGAGAGCAGGTCGGTGGAGATCAAGCTGTCGCGATCGAGATAGACCGGCTTCTTCTCCCCGGTCGTGGTCATGAACAGCCGCCTCGGCATGGCGTGCGCGCTGGCCCAGGAGCGGGCCGCGACGAAGCGTCGCCCCTCATCCCGCTCCCACGCGAAGGCAAGCTCGGCGACGGGGAAACTCCAGCGCTCGCGGGCCACGACCAGGGAGTCGATCCACACCCGCGGCGAATAGGTCGTGGTCTTGGGAAGGACGCGGTAGCCCTGGACGATCGAGCCGGTCAGCAGGTCGGCAATCGCGTCGAGGAAACGCACTCGCCGGCCCGTCCCGCGATCGTGCAGCCACATCCCGTCCGGCCCTGGCAGCAGGTCGAGATCGCCGAGGCGCAGCATCCGCTCCCACGGTGGGCCGAGGGCATCGGTCGCGCAGGCCAGCCAGAGGTCGCGCGGCCCGTCGAGAGCCTGGGTCAGCCGGGTCGGCATGCCCCGCCGGGCGCCCGTCGCGGCCTGCCAGATGGCGGGCTCGCCGATATCGGCGAGCATCGCGCGGCGCAGCCGGGCCGGGTCCTCGTGGTGCTCCACCCAGGTGCGGTATCGCAGGCAGTTGACGCCGGGGTGGATCTCGCCGAGCACCAGGCCGCGCGTCCGGCCGGCGGCGCCGCCCAGCACCATCAGGTCCGGGCCGTGCTGGCGCGCCCCCTGCCAGCCGCCGGGGTCGATGGCGAATTCGGCGCGCGCGCGTTCCGCGACCGCCGCCCCGTCCAGCCGGATCTCGCGCCGCCGCGCCGGGTCGGGCGGGCCATTCTCGGGCAGGGCGAGCACGCGTGCCCAGCGATCGGCCAAGCCGCGAGAGACGGGTCCGAGGAGTTCGTCGGACTCCTCGGAGACAACATCGACCACCAACGCCCAGATGTCGGCCAAGGGCACGGGATCGGATGGGCCGCTGGCTCGCTCCGCGTGATAGCCGCGCACGAGGTGATCGAGCAGTCGCCCGGCAGCACAGACATACCACCGGGCACCGGTGAGCACGGCCTCCAAGGCCGGCGCGGCGTCCGCGAGCAGATCGGCGCCGATCGCGACGTCGATGCCGAGGCGGCAGTCCTCGTAGGCGACGGTGCGGCCCGCATAAAGCTCACCGGCGCGGCGGGTTGGTGGCTGCCCGGTCAGGCGCGTGAAGGTCTCGTCGAGGGCCGTGGCGCTGGCGATCACCGCCTCGGCGTCGCCCGCGGCGGCGGCGAGGGCATCGCGCGCCGCGACGAGTTCGGCCAGGGCCGTGGCGGCGCCCCGGGTGGCGGGGGAGTCCGGCAGCCGATCGAGCACCTGCTGCGCGGACACCTCGCCGTGCGCGTCCTCGGGGGCGATGGCCAACTCCCAGGCGATCCAGCCGCGGCGTCGGGCATCGTCAAGGAAGTCGAGCACCTCCTGCGGGTCATGGAAGCCCACCTCGGCGGCGGCGATCTCGGCGGCGATGGCGCGCGCGGGCCGGCTCCCATCACAGGCCAGGAGCACCGACCGGGCGCCGGGGGTCAGGGGCACGGGGTCGGCATGGGGGATCCGCAACCCGTCGCCGGCGAGTCCGATGTGTGGGCGACGCTGCGGTGCCAGGTCGGGTCGCAGGGCGTCATTCCACGGCTCCAGCACGGCGCTGATCGCCCACCCCTCGAGATAGGTGGTGCGCGCCGCGAGCGGTGCCGGGCCGTGGTGGAGGGTGATCCGGTCGCCGGGCACGAGCCGGCCCCACCCGAGCGGGCCGAAGAAGCCGATCGTGTCGTTCTTGGCGGCATACCGCTGGACATAGCTGCCGAGCAGCGCCTCGTGCTGGCGGTGCTTGGTGTTGCGGCGCACGCTGGCAGGTTCTCGCCGCAGCACGGCATCGACGCCCGTATGCAGTGCGCCCCGGTTCTGCCAGGCGATCGCCTCCCGCACCCGCGGATCGCGGCCAAGTCGGTGCAGCGCCTCGTTGAGCCGCTGCCCCGCCGCAGGCAGGGCGGCGGCGAGGGCATCTTGCGCACCAGCATCGCCGGGCGCGGCCGCGGCCGCATCGGCGAGAGCGCTGAGGTGTTCGTCCGCGAGGGTGTCGACAGCATCGAACTCCAGGGCCGTGGAGCGGACGATGAGATCGCGCCACAGGCCCCACTGCGGCCCAAGGGCCACGAGATGCTCCGGGACCTCCTCGGCGATCGCATAGGGGCGGCGGTCCACTCGGGTCACGGGAGGCAGATGTGCGAGGACCGGCACCGCGGCCGGGCGGGCATGCAGGCGCGCGAGGTGCTCGATCGCCGCGCCGACGCTCGCCGTCGGCCGCTGGGTGAGCAGGTGCAGCGCCTCGACCATCGTCGCCATCAATTCGCCCGCCGCGCCGGCCGTCATCGTGCGCCGGTCGACGGTCAGCTCCAGCCGCGCCGGCCGCTCGTCGAAGGCCCAGAGCCCGACGGCGACGGGCAGGTGGCGGTGAATGGTCACGGAGGCGTCCCGCCAGGTCGGGTGGGCGCGATGCACGCGCTGCTCGATGCTGGCGTGATCGACCATGACGATGGAATCCAGCAGCGGGAGCAGGTCGGCGGCGCCGGCGCGCGCGAGGCATTCGCCGAGCGGGTCGCTCTGATGGTCGCGATGGTCGCGCAGGGTGGCGCGGACCCGGGCAATCACCTCGGAGAGTGGCTCGGCGGGGTCTGGGCTCAGGCATACCGGGACGGTGTTGATGCCGGGACCGACGAGCCGATCGACATCGCGGATCGTGCCCCAGCGGGTGGCGAGGGTGACGCCGAAGAGCACCCTCTCGGCCGGGGTGCGGGCGGCGAGCACCAGAGCCCACGCGCTCTGGACCAGGGTCGCGAAGCTCACGCCCAGACGGTGCGCCGTCTCGGCGAGGGCCTCGGTGTCTCGATGGCTGAGCAGTGCCACCTGGCCGATGGGGTCCACCTGGGCACCGTCCGCGCTCGGCGCGGCAAAGGCTGGTCGCGGCGCGGGCCCGGCCAGGTGCGCCCGCCAATAGTCCGGGTCGGACGGGCGCGCCGCGAGGGCGGCGACGAAGTCCGCCCACGGAGGAGCCGGCAGCGGCACCGGGTGCCGGCCGGCCGCCGCCGCGTCATAAGCCGTCAGGAGCCGGTCGAGGATGGTGACCAAGGAACGCCCGTCGGCGACGGCGTGATGGCACGAGAGCAGTAGTTCGCTGCCCCACCGCGGTGCGGTGACGCCGCTGAGGCGGGCCAGCGGCGCGCCGAGGACCAGACGACGGGTTCGGGCCCGCCCGAGGTCGGCGTCCGCGAGCGCCCGCGCGGAGTCGGCGTCGCTCTCCTGGAGGCAGATCTCGGCGGCCTCCGGGGCCGGCCTGAGGTCAACTTCGGGACCCTCGACATAGGCGGCGCTGGCGAGCAAGGGTTGGTCGGTCAGCAGTCGGCGCCAGGCGGTTTGCAGGGCCGAGCGCTGCACGCGGCGCGGGGAACGGATCGTGACGTGCAAGTGGTCGGTGCCCGGTGGCGCCATCAAGGAGGAGACGATCAGGGCCCGCTGCACGCCGGAGACGGGCAGCAGGGGATCGGGCCGTGTCCGTCCGGCCGGGTGGGCCGGGCTGTCCTCAACGGCCGTGCTCATCGAGCCAGGTGCGCACGGACGCGGGTCGCAGGTCGGTCCAGATCTCGGCGATGTGATCGAGGCAGGCCTCGCGATCGGCGCGGGTGCCTTCGAGGTGCCACCCCGGCGGGGGTGGGGCGCTCGCCGGCCACACGGAATACTGGCCCTCGTCGTTGACGACGACCTCGAATTGCGGCGCGACAGTCATGCCCGTGCTCCCCCATGGGTATCGGCTGTGAGACCGGTGGAGCAATTCACTGTAGCCCGGATGGGCACTCCAGGCCGGGTTAAAGTCCCGGCTTGGTGATGACTGCTGCGCGCGAGGGCGCCGCTATGCGGGCGGGGCGAGCGGGATCAGGCGCACCTGCGTGACGGCGAACTCGGGCGCCTCGGCATACGTGATCGACCCGGTCACCCGCCCGGCAGCATGCAGGTCACCCTCGGCCGCACGCACCTGCCCCAGGGTGGCATCGGGGCCGGAGACGATCAGCGCCTCGACCTCGGTGCGCATGCCGACCTTGGCCTCCGACTTGGCCTTGCGGATCGCGGCGAGGGCCGCGCCGACACTCGTGAGGACGCCGGGGTCGCCGCCGGCGGGGAGGTGCTCAGTGCTCGGCCAGGAGGCGCGGTGGATCGACCCCTCGTGGGTCCAACTCCACACCTCCTCGGTGACATAGGGCAGCAGTGGGGCGAGCAGTCGCAAGATCGTGTCAAGCGCGATCCGCAGGGTCGCGCGAGCGGACGCCGCCGCGGGCTCGCCCCGGCTGCCATACGCCCGGTCCTTGACCAACTCGAGGTAGTCGTCGCAGAAGGACCAGAAGAAGGACTCGGTCACCTCCAGGCTTCGGGTGTAATCCCACGACTCGAAGCCGGCGCTCGCCTTGGTCACGACCTCGCGCAATTGCGCGAGCACCGCGAGGTCGAGGGGTTCGCTGACCTGGGCCGCGAGATCGCCCTCGACCTCGCCGAAGGACAGGGCGAACTTGCTCGCATTGAGGATCTTGATGCCCAGCCGGCGCCCGACCTTCATCTGCCCGATGTCATAGGCGGCATCGGTCCCGAGCCGGCCACTGGCCGCCCAATAGCGGACGGCATCGGCGGAGAACTCCTTGACCACATCCTCGGGCGTGACGACATTGCCGCGGGACTTGCTCATCTTCTTGCGCTCGGGGTCGAGGATCCAGCCACTGATGGCGGCATTGGTCCACGGGGCGGCGCCGTGCTCCCAGAAGGAGCGGACGATCGTGGCGAAGAGCCACGTGCGGATGATGTCGTGGCCCTGCGGGCGCACATCCATCGGAAAGACCTTGGCAAAGACCGGATCGCTGCCCTCGCCATCGAGGGAGCGCCAGCGACCGGCGATCTGGGGGGTCAAGGAGGAGGTGGCCCAGGTGTCGAGGACATCGGGGTCGCCGATGAAGCCGCCGGCCTGGCCGCGCTGGTCCTCGGTGTAACCAGCCGGCGGGCCGGCGGCCGGGTCGACGGGCAGGTCGGCCTCGGCCGGCAGGATCGGGCGGTCATAGACCGGCTCGCCCTCGGCGTCGAGGGGATACCACACGGGGATCGGCACGCCGAAGAAGCGCTGACGCGAGACCAGCCAGTCCCCATGGAGACCCGCGACCCAGTTGCTATAGCGCGCCTGCATGAAAGCGGGATGGAAGGCGATGTCCTGGCCGAGTCCGATGAGCTTCTCATTGAGATCGCGCTCGCGGCCGCCATTGCGGATGTACCACTGGCGTGAGGTGACGATCTCCAAGGGCTTCTCGCCACGCTCGTAGAAGTTGGCCATTCGCGTCGTGGGGGTCGGGTCCCCGACGAGGTCACCGCTCTCGCGCAGCGCGCCGACGATGGCCTCGCGGGCGCTGAAGGCGGTCTTGCCGGCGAGGGCATCGGCATAGAGCGCGGCGCCGGGGGAGTCCGCCAACCACGACGGGGTCTCGGCCTGCAACCGGCCCGTGCGCGTGATGACCGAGCGGGTCGGCAATTGCAATTCGCGCCACCACAGCACATCGGTCAGGTCGCCGAAGGTGCAGCACATCGCGATGCCGGCGCCCTTGTCCGGCTCCGCCGCGGGGTGGGCCAGGACGGGGATCTCGACCCCGAAGAGGGGTGAGGTGACGGTGGTGCCGAAGAGGGCGGCATACCGCTCATCGTCGGGATGGGCGATCAGCGCGACAACCGAGGGGATCAACTCGGGGCGCGTGGTCTCGATGTGGATCGGCCCGCCCGGAGCGTGAAAGGCGATGCGGTGATAGTGGCCGGGATATTCGCGCGCCTCAAGCTCCGCCTGCGCCACCGCGGTCTGGAAGGTGACATCCCACAGGCCCGGCGCTTGCGATTGATAGGCCTCGCCGCGCTGGACATTGCGCACGAAAGCCTGCTGGCTCGTGGCCCGGGAGTGGTCATCGATCGTGCGATAGCTGATGTCCCAGTCGAGGCTGAAACCCATGCGCCGGAACAGGGATTCGAAGGCCGCCTCGTCCTGGACCGTCAGTTCATCGCACAATTCGATGAAGTTCTGGCGGCTGATCGGCT
>Ga0075156_10000239_pt1 | contig 27925 bp, 20 predicted proteins | sample JI81AbrownDNA_FD_70966 | JGI IMG/M metagenome (GOLD analysis project Ga0075156, IMG submission 70966) | Wastewater effluent complex algal communities from Wisconsin, to seasonally profile nutrient transformation and Carbon sequestration -... | ecosystem: Engineered > WWTP > Effluent > Algae...
GAGATGAACTTCGACCAGGGCGTGCTGCATACCGTGCCGATCCCCGCGGCGATGGCCTATCTGATGCTGCGCCCGCTGCTCGCCGACATCGGCGAGGACGACATGTGCGCGGTGACACCGGGCAAGACCTTCCCCGCGAATCAGGAGTGGCACCCGCTGCTGATGGAGGCCGTCAGCGGCATCCCGTCGGTGCAGCCAGGCGACTCGGTCTGGTGGCACTGCGACATGATCCACTCGGTGGCGCCGGTGACCGAGCAGGAGGGCTGGGGCAATGTCATGTATATCCCCGCGGCCCCCTGGTGCGCCAAGAACGCCGCGTATGCCGAGCACGTCCGCGCCGCCTTCGAGTCCGGGTCATCCCCGTCCGACTTCCCGGAGGAGCACTACGAAGCCGCCTGGGCCAACCGCTTCCAGCCCGCCGACCTCAACGCCATCGGTCGCCGCGGCCTCGGCCTGCCCTGACCGCTCCCACTCGAGCGCCTCCGGCAACCAGCAGGTATGCCGTGTTTCAGCCCTGCGGGTGACGGAAAGGAGGCTGTCGGTCCCGCTCGTTAGGGTCGGGGTATGCCGATCGCACCCCTTGCCCTCCCCGCCTCCGATGCCGACTGGATCAGCTTCGTCGAGGATCACCTCACCCGTGCGCTCGATGGTGCTGGCGAGTTGATGGCGAGGCTCAAGGATGGTTCGCAGCGCTCGTCCGAGCAGGTGTTGGAGATCTGGAATGACGCCGATCTCGGCCTCAGCACGGCGGCCAACGTGGCCGCGCTCTTTGCCGAGGTGCACCCGGATGAGGCGGTGCGTGCGCGTTGCGATGCGGCCTCCCAGGAGGTTGCCAAGTTCTTGACGGCCCGCGCCCTCGATCGAGAGCTGTATGACGTCCTCCACGCCCTCGACCCCGCCGGCCTCGACCCCGATGCGGCCCGCGTGCTGGAGCGCACGACGCGCGACTTTCGCCGCGCCGGCGTTGATCGAGATGAGGCGACCCGCGCGCGGATCACGCAGATCGAGGAGCGGCTGACCGTGCTGGGTCAGGACTTCGGGCGGCATATTCGCGACGACGTGCGCAGCATCCAGATCACCGCAAACCGGCTCGACGGCCTGCCCGAGGACTACATCGCGGCGCACCCGGCGGACGCCGACGGACTCGTGAGCATCACGACCGACTATCCCGATCTGCTCCCGTTCACGACCTTCGCGAGCGATGCAGCGGCGCGGAAGGAACTGCATACGGCCTTCTTGAACCGGGGCTGGCCCGCGAATGACGCGGTGCTGCACGAGATCCTCGACCTGCGCCACGAGATGGCCCAACTGCTGGGGTATGCCGATTGGCCCGCCTATGACGCGGAGGTCAAGATGATCGGGACGGGCTCGGCGATTGCCGAGTTCATCGACAAGATCGCAGCTCTCGCCGAGGCTCCCGGGCGGCGCGATGTCGGGGTGCTCCTGGCCCGGGCCCAGCGCGATGATCCCTCCCGCAGTGCGCTGACCGCGGCCGACTCCGCCTTCTATGCCGAGCGGGTGCGCCGCGAGACCTATGACGTCGATGCCCAGGAGGTTCGCCGCTATTTCGACTTCGCGGCCGTGCGCGCCGGCCTGCTGGAGGTCACCGGCCGGCTCTTCGGGATCGCCTATCAGCACCGACCGGACGTCGCGGTGTGGCACGAGGATGTCGCGGCCTATGACGTGCTGCGCGATAGCGAGGTGATCGGCAGGATCTATCTGGACCTGCACCCGCGCGCGGGCAAGTTCAAGCATGCGGCCCAGTTCGGACTCGCCACAGGTCTGGCCGGGCGGGTCCTGCCGGAGGGCACCCTGGTCTGCAATTTCCCGACCGGGCTGATGGAGCACACGGATGTGGTCACGCTCTTCCACGAGTTCGGGCACCTGGTGCATCACATCCTCGGTGGCCGTCAGCGGTGGGTGCGCTTCAGCGGTGTGGCGACCGAATGGGACTTTGTGGAGGCGCCCTCGCAGTTGCTCGAGGAGTGGGCGTGGGACGCCTCCGTGCTGCGCACCTTCGCCACGGACGCCGATGGCACCCCGATCCCCGAGGATCTCGTGGCCCGGATGGTCCGCGCGCAGGAGTTCGGCAAGGGCCAGAAAGCGCGCACGCAGATGTATTACGCCGCCGTTTCCTACTACCTCCACAAGGATCGCCCGGCCGATCACAGCGCCTATGTCGCGGATCTTCAGGCCCGGTATGACCTGCTGGCGCGGCTGCCGGACACCCACTTCCAGGCCGCCTTTGGGCACCTCGATGGCTACGGCAGCGGCTACTACACCTATATGTGGAGCCTCGTGATCGCCAAGGACCTCTTCGGTGCCTTTGATCCCGCCGACCTCTTCGCCGCCGACATTGCCGCGCGCTATCGCGACCGAGTGCTCGGCGCGGGCGGCCGGGCCGATGCCGCGGACTTGGTCGCGGACTTCCTCGGCCGGCCCTATTCCTTCGACGCCTTCGGCGCGTGGTTGGCCGGCTGATGCATCTCAGATCGCTATCCCTGCGAGGCAGGCCGTCAGTCCAAGGGCCAGGCTGAGCAGGGCATTCGCGAGCGCGGCGGCGGGCCGGCGGTCATCGAGCAAGCCGAGCGTTTCCCCGGCGAAGCTGCTGTATGTCGTCAGGGCCCCGCAAAAGCCGGTGCCGACCAGGGCCGCCGTGGCTGGATCGGCCCGGCCGAGGGTGGCGCCGAGCACGAAGCAGCCCAGCACGTTCACCGTCAGAGTGCCCCAGGGGAAGGCGCGTCCGGCCGTTGCCGCGATCGCGAGATCGATCAGATAGCGGGTTAGCGCTCCGACGGCACCGCCCACGGCCACGAGAAGCAGCGTCATATCTCGCCCGCCTCGGGCTCGGTGGGCGGCGATCCACCGAGCACGCGATGACTGACCTGCACCCCGAGCCAGCAGGCGGTGACGGCCAGGACTGGGGTGGCCACGACATACCCGGCGGCGAGGAGGCCGTGGCCCGCGCGGGCGAGGCTTTGGGCGTCATACGCGAAGGTCGAGAAGGTGGTGAAGCCCCCGAGCAAGCCGGTGCCGAGGAATGGCCGGGCTAGGCGCGGCAGGCTGCGGCGCAAGGCGGCGGCGATCAGGATTCCCATGAGGAAGGATCCGGCAATGTTGATCGTCAGGATCTTGGCCGCCTGGCTAAGGATCTCCCCTGCCTGTGCCGCGTGGCTTTGCCGGGTCAGCGCCCAGCGGGCGCAGGCCCCCAGAGCCCCGCCCGCGGCGACCGCGGCGAGCACGGCGGGCGCGGCGGGCACGGCGGGGCTGCCACTCGATGCCCTCATAGTGTCCTTTCGACGGGGTCAGAGTGCCCTCTCGACGGGGTCAGAGTGTCCTTTCGACGGGGTCAGAGTGCCCTTTCGACGGGGTGGGCGACGGCACCGGAGAACTGGGCGGCATACAGGCGGGCGAAGGGGCCGCCGGCGGCGAGGAGGTCGGCGTGCGAGCCCTGTTCGACGATCCGGCCGTCCTCCATGACGAGGATCAGATCCGCATCGCGGATCGTGGAGAGCCGGTGGGCGATGACGAAGCTGGTCCGGTCGCTGCGTAAGGCAGCCATGGCGTGTTGGACCAGCAACTCAGTGCGGGTGTCGACCGAGGACGTGGCCTCATCGAGGATCAGCAGCGCCGGCTCGGAGATGAAGGCCCGCGCGATCGTGATGAGTTGCTTCTCGCCGGCACTGATATTGCCGGCCTCGGAGTCCAGATGCGTGTCATAGCCATCGGGCAGCGAGTGCACGAAGCGGTCGACGAAGGCCGCTTCGGCCGCCGCCTGGATCTCCGCATCCGTCGCGCCCGGCTTGCCATATGCGATGTTGTCGCGGATCGTCCCCTCGAAAAGCCAGGTGTCCTGCAACACCATGCCGATCCGGTCGCGCAGCGAATGCCGGGTCAGGTCGGTGATATCGAGGCCATCGAGGGTGATCCGGCCGCCGTCGAGTTCATAGAAGCGCATGATCAGGTTGACCAGCGTCGTCTTGCCCGCACCGGTCGGACCGACGATGGCGACGGTCTGCCCCGGCTCGACGCGCAGGGTGAGGTTCTCGATGAGGGGGCGGTCGGCGGCATACGAGAAGCTCACGTCCTCGAAATCCACCTGCCCGTGGGCATTCCCCGCGTCGGTCGCCACCTGCGCCTCCGGCACCTGTTCGGGCGCGTCGAGGACCTCGAAGACCCGTTCGGCCGAGGCCACGCCGCTCTGCATGAGGTTGGCCATCGAGGCCACCTGGGTCAGGGGCTGGGTGAACTGGCGGGAGTACTGGATGAAGGCCTGGACATCGCCGATCGTCATATGCCCGTGCGCGATCCGCAGCCCGCCGACGACGGCGACCAGGACATAGTTGAGATTCCCAACGAACATCATCAGCGGCATGATCAGGCCGGAGACGAATTGCGCGCCAAAGGTCGCCGACCGCAATTGCTCATTGGTCTCGGCGAAGCGGGCATTGGTTTCCTCTCGGCGGCCGAAAACCTTGACGATCCCATGCCCGGTGAAGGTCTCCTCGACAATGGAGTTCACCTCGCCGGTGCTCTTCCACTGTTGGACGAAGTGGGCTTGTGAGCGCTTGCCGACCACCGCGGTGATGCCGATCATCACCGGGATCGTCACCAAGGCGATCACCGAGAGCAGCGGGGAGACCCACACCATCATCGCGAGCATGGCCACCACCGTCAGCAAGCTGGTGATGAGCTGGCTCAGAGTCTGTTGGAGGCTCTGCGCGATGTTGTCGATGTCATTGGTGACCCGGGAGAGCAGTTCCCCGCGCGGCTGGGAGTCAAAATAGGCCTGCGGCAGGCGGTTCAGCTTGGCCTCGACATCGCGGCGAAGCCGATAGACGGCGCGGTTGACGACCTCGACGATGATCCGCCCTTGCCCCCACGAGAGCAGGCTCGCCAGGGCGAAAAGGGCGAGCGCCCAGAGCAGCACCCGGCCCAGCGCCTCGAAGTTGATGCCCTGGCCGGGCACGATCAGGGCGCCCATCCCCGCGAGCAAATCGGCCTTGCGGTCCTGGCCTGAGGCGCGCAGCGCGGCGATCGTCTCGTGCACGCTCACCCCGGCCGGCAGCTCCCGCCCGGCGAAACCGGCGAAGACATAGTCGGTGGCGCGCCCAAGGATCCGCGGCCCGATAGCGGTGAAGGTGACCGAGAGGACGGTGGCGGCGAGGGCGGCATACAGGGCCAATCGGTCGCGACCTATGATGGCCAGGAGGCGCTTGGCTGAGGGCCCGAAGTGCCGGGACTTCTCACTCGGCGCTCCCATCCGCATGTGCGGCGGCCCGCCACGCGGGGCCGCTCCAGCCGCACCCCGCCGCTCTTGGGCGGCCTTCTCTTCTTCGGTCAGCAGGCGATCACTCATGCGGAAACCTCGGTGAGGGCCTGGGAGGAGACGATCTCGGCATAGGTGGGGCAGTGCGCCAACAAGTCCCTATGCCGTCCGGTCCCGACCACGCGCCCACCCTCGAGGACGATGATCTGGTCGGCGTCCATGATCGATGAAACCCGTTGGGCGACAAGCAGGACCGTCGCGCTGCGGGTGAACGGCCGCAACGCAGCCCGCAATCGGGCATCGGTCGCGACGTCCAAGGCGGAGAAGGAGTCGTCGAAGAGATAGACCGCGGGACGGCGCACCAGCGCCCGGGCGATCGCGAGCCGCTGGCGCTGGCCACCGGAGACATTGCCGCCGCCTTGGGAGATCGGCGCTTCCAACCCGCCGGGCATGGCACGCACGAAGTCCTCGGCCTGCGCGATGCGCAGGGCCTCCCACAACTGCTCATCGCTCGCGCCGGGATCTCCGAAGCGCAAATTGCTCGCGACCGTGCCGCTGAAGAGGAAGGGCTTTTGGGGCACCAGCCCGATCCGGCTCCAGAGCTGTTCCTGGTCGGCCTCGCGGATATCGACTCCGCCGAGGAGCACCGAGCCGGAGGTCACGTCATACAGCCTCGGGATCAGCCCGACGAGGGTGGACTTGCCGGACCCGGTGGATCCAATGATCGCCGTGGTCTCCCCCGGCCGGGCGAGAAGTGAAATGTCTTGCAGCACAGGCTGGTCGGCGCCGGGGTAGCAGAAGCCGACCGAGCGCAGTTCCACCGTCAACTCGCCCTGAGGGATGGCCACCGGCGTCATCGGATCCACGACGCTGGAGTGAGTGTCGAGGACTTCGGTGATCCGACCGGCGGAGACGGCGGCCCGCGGGATCATCATCGACATCATCGTCCCGAACATCACCGACATCAGGATCTGCACGAGGTATTGCATGAAGGCGGTCAGTTCCCCGACTTCCATCGCCCCGCTCTCGACGCGCCGCGCGCCGAACCACAGCACCGCGACCGAGGCGGCATTGAAGACAAACATCACGAGCGGGAAGATCCGGGAAAAGAGCCGGCCGACGGCGAGCGCGGTGTCGGTGTAGGTGCGATTGGCTGCATCGAAGCGGGCCTCCTCGTGCTCCTCGCGCACGAAGGCCCGGACCACTCGTATGCCCGTGATCTGTTCGCGCAGAATGCGATTCACGGAATCGACACTCTCTTGCATCCGGCGGAACCAGGGCAGCATCCGCACGACGATCGAGCCGACGATCACCCCGAGCAGGGGCACCGCCACGGCCACGAGCCACGAGAGCCCGACATCCTCACGAAGCGCCATGACGATGCCGCCGATCATCATGATCGGGATCGACACCATGAACATCAGGCCCATATTCGTCAGGGTCTGCACTTGCTGGACGTCATTGGTGTTGCGGGAGATCAGGGTTGGCGCCCCGAATTTCGAGAGTTCCTGCGCCGAGAAGCTGCCGACCCGGTCGAAGACTTCCGCGCGCAGATCACGCGCCATCCCCGCCGAGGTCGCCGCGGCATTGCGGGCGATGACGATGGTCGCGACGATATTGACCAGCGACACGGCGAGCATGAGCAGGCCCAGGCGCACGATCGTGCCGGTCTCGCCCTGCGCGATGCCGTCGTCGATGATGCGGCCGTTGAGCGAGGGCAGATAGAGCGTCGTGATCGTCGAGACCAACTGCAAGACGACGATCGCCGCGACCGCACCGCCATACGGCCGCAGGTGCGCTCGGATCAGGGTCCACAACATGAGGCATAGCTCATCACCTCTCCTCCCGATCTGCCTATCTTTTCCCCCGCCCTGGCTCTGCCCGCCGCGCGCCCACCGGGCACGATGGGCGTATGGCGCTCGATGTCGAGTTGGCGGAGGTCCGAGACTTCCTGCGAGAGCACGCGCCCTTCGACGCCCTGCCGGCAGGCACGGTCGCGGGCCTCGCCCGCCGCGCGCAGGTGCAATATCACCGCCGGGGCAGCGCGATCATGGTCCCGGGCCGGGACAACGACCGGTTGTATGTCGTGCGGTCCGGCGCCGTCGACATCCGCGACGCCAACGGGAGGTTCGTCGACCGAGGGGAGAGCGGCACCTGTTTTGGCTCCACGACCCTGCTCGGGGACAACCCTTCGGTCTTCGGTGTCATCGCGATCGAGGACACCCTCACCCTGTCGATCGACGCCGCGACCTTCGCGGAACTGATGGCCGAGCAGCCCGCCTTCGCCGCCTTCTTCGATGCCCAACACGCCACGCGGCTGGCCGGGGCGCTGAGCGCGCAGCAGACCAGCGAGTCCGGAAGCGTGATCCTTAAGACCCGGGTGCGCGAGCTGCTGCGCGGCGAGCCGATCACCATCGCTCTCGGGGCGAGCATCCGCGCCGCCGCCGAGGTGATGTCGGATCGGGGTGTCTCCTCGCTCTTGGTCATGGATGGTGACCGACTCGCGGGCATCGTCACCGATCGCGACCTGCGCAATCGCGTGCTCGCGGCAGGGGTGGACCCGAGCGGGCCGCTTGCGGGCGTCATGACCCCAGATCCGGTCACCGCCCGCGCCGATGGGCTGGCCTTCGAGGCCCTGCTGGAAATGGTCGCGCGCACGATTCACCACCTGCCGCTGGTCGAGGGCGATCGGGTCGTCGGTGTCATCACGACCACCGACCTGATGCGGCTCGAGCGCGCCAATCCTGTCTACCTCGCGGGTGATATCGCCAAGCAGACCACCGCAGCGGGAGTGGCCCAGGTCGCCGCACGACTGCCGGCGGTCGTCACCTCGCTGGTGCGCCAGGACGCGAGCGCGGCAGACATCGGCCGGATCGTCACCTCGGTCGGCGATGCCATCGAGTCCCGCGTGCTCGCGCTGGCGACCGACCGGCTCGGGCCCGCTCCCGTGCCCTACTGCTGGGTGACCCTCGGCTCCCGCGCCCGGATGGAGCAGGCGCTCGCGGCCGATCAGGACCACGCCCTGATCCTCGACGACGCCGCCGGGCCCGCCGACCTCGACTATTTCACCCAGTTCGCGGAACTCGTCACCGAGGGTCTGGTCACCGCCGGCTATCCCCGCTGTACCGGGGAGGTCATGGCCACCAATCCGGCCTGGCGGGTGACGCTGCGCGAGTGGAAAGCCACCTTCGGCGCCTGGCTCGGTGCGCCGACGCCGGAGGCGATCCTTCGAGCGAGCATCTTTTTCGACATGCGCCCGATCGCCGGGGACACCAGGCTGTATGCCGAGTTGGCCGACCTCGTGCGCGCCTCGGCCCCGCGCTCCCCGCGCTTCCTGGCCCATCTGGCGGCCGCGGCGGTCGCGGGCGAGCCGCCCGTCGGCTTCTTCCGCGGCTTCGTCCTGGCGAAGGCCGGCGAGCACAAGGACACCTTCGACATCAAGCGCGGTGGGATCGGGGCGGTCGTCGACCTGGCCCGCGTCCATGCCCTGGCCATCGGGTCCGCCGCGGGCAACACCGACGAGCGGCTTGCGGCAGCCATCGACGCCCAAGTCATCGACGCCGGCCGAGGCGCCGATCTGCGGGCGGCCTTCGAGTTCATCTCCTATGTGCGCGTGCGCCATCAGGCCGGGCAGGTCGCTGCGGGGAAACCCCCGGACAATCATTTGCGGCCCGATGACCTGACCTCCTTCGACAAGCGCCACCTGCGCGAGGCCTTCGCCATCGTCCGCACCGCGCAGGGCACCCTTGGTGCCATCCACGGCACCGGAAAGCTCGGCTGATGGCGCCGTGGTTCGGGCGCGGCCGAGCGCAGCACAAGGCCCTGAGCAGCCTCGCCGACGCCGGCGGCCCCCTCGTGAGATATGCCGAGCAGGGGCTGCCCGACCCGGCGACACCGGCCGCCGAGCTACGACTGCTCGCCATCGACGTCGAGACGACCGGCTTGGACCCGGCGACGGATCACCTGCTCAGCGTCGGCTTCGTCCCCGTCGATGGTCATGCCGTGGCACTCTCCGGCGCCCGCCGCCTGCACGTGCGCCCACCCGATGGCGTTGGCGTCAGCGCCACCATCCACGGCCTGACCGATGACCTCCTCGCGCAGGGGATCCCGCCGCGCGCGGCCCTCGATGCGGTTATCGAGGCCCTGACCGGGCGGGTCTTGCTCGCCCACTATGCACGCCTCGAGGTGGGCTTCTTGGCGCAGGCGTGCCGCACGGCATACGGGCGCGAACTGCCGCTGCGGGTCATCGACACCCTCGAACTCGGGCGCCGCGCGCTGCCGGCGATGACGCAGCCGGCACCGGGCAGCCTGCGGCTGTGGACGCTGCGCGAGCGCTTCGGGCTGCCGGTCTATCCGGCGCACGATGCATTGCAAGACGCGCTCGCCTGCGCCGAGCTCTATCTGGCGCAGGTCGCCGAGTTGGAGGCGCGCAGCACCCGCGCGGTGAGCCTCAAGACCCTGATGTGACGGCCCGAGGAGTCAGGGCGACAGGGCATCGAGGCGATCGAGCGCGGCTTCCCAATGCCTGGCCAGCACACCGCGATCGGTGCCCGTGTCGAGGTGCTCGTGCACGATCTCCAGTTGCGTCTTGTCACCGTCGGGGCGCAAGTGCACATCGACCAAAGTGGCCGGCGCATCGGCATCGGCATGCCAGGAGAAGCGGATCTGCTCGAGCGGATGGAAGCTCCGGGTGACACCGAAGGTGCCATCCCCGGCCCGCCAACTGCTGCCTTTGTTGCCGAGCTCGCCGCCTTCGCCGAGCAGCGCCTCCGCGCCATGGGGGGCCATCAGGGCACCCCAGATGCTTGCCACCGGATGCTCCAGCACTCGGGCGACGCGCACGAAATCGGCCTTCTCGGCGGGTGCCTCGCTCACGTTGTCCGTCGTCATCGACGACCACGTCCTTTCACCAGGGACCTCGGCCGGCCGGGTGACCAGCCGATGTCTGTGACCCTACGCCTGGGTCCTGACAGCCTGGAAGGGGGCCGGGAACGCGATTGCCCACCGGCGCGTCCGACACAGATGACAATGCTGCCGCGCCGAGCTCTCCTTCTCCTGGCCGGCGTCACGCTGGCCGCCAGCGCGTGCGGAAGCGCCGCCTCGCCGCCGCTCACCAGCAGCTCGTCAACCGCCGCGGCGAGCGGGTCGATCACCGCAGACTTTGCGGACCGGGCCGAGCAGATCGCGGCCGGCCTGCGCGCCGAGGGCGCGCTCACGGCATACCGGAAGGGCTTGGTTGTCAGTGGCGAGCGCGTGCGGTGGGGCGGATTCAGCGACGAGCGGGCCAAGGAAGCCGCGGCGGCGGGGCGCGCGGTGCTCGCGCTGCCGGACCTGCCCGCACCCGGCCCGGCGACGATCAGTTTCGGTCCGCATGGCTCGCGGACCGTCGCCCTGATCCCGGCCGCGACGGCCGCCGCCCTGGCGATCACGCAGCCGTGCGGGCCCACCGAGCGCTGCGCGCTGTCCTTGGACGCGGCGAAGCTGGTGCAGGTGATGGTCGAGACCAACCAGGGCCGTGTCGAGGTGCCCTTCTGGGAGTTCACCGGCGGCGGGCTGAGCGAGCCGCTGCGGGTTCTCGCGATCGACAGCGCCGACGCCACCGGGTGGCAGCCGCCCACCCTGCCGCCACTGCCATCTGATCGCCTGGGCGATCGCCTCCTCGGCGTCTTCGGTCCGGCCGCGATCGAGGGGACGAGCATCCGGTATGCCGTGGGCACCGGTGCCTGCGACACCGAGCCTCGAGGTCTGGTCCACGAGACCGAGGATGTGGTCATCCTTGGCGGTTCGGTCACCCCACCCGCGGCAACGGAGGTGTGCACCGCGCAACTCATCGCCACCCCGGTGAGCGTCACCCTGGCGGCGCACCTTGGGGCGCGTCCGCTGGTCGATGCCGCGACAGGCGAGCTCATCGCCCGCCGCTGAGTCGGTGGTGGGCAAGCTCATAGGGGCCGGGTGAGCGCTTGCTCACCTCTGCGTTGTTCAATGGTCGTAGTCGCCGGCGGGAGCGCCGGCAAGCGGCCGAGACGACGGAGGCACCCGATGGAGCGTGGCCTGACCCCACAGGAGCAGCAATTCCGCGAGGAGATGCGCGACTTCTTCACGACAAAGATCCCACAGGACATCCGCGACAAGGTCGCCGCCGGGGTCGAGCTGAGCAAGGATGACTTCGTCCGGGCGCACCGGATCATGCACGTAGCCGGCCTCGCGGTGCCCGCCTGGCCGGTCGAGTGGGGCGGGCAGGACTGGAGTGACCTACAGCGCTATCTCTTCCTCGATGAGATGCAACTGGCCAACGTCCCGGCGCCGCTCGCCTTCAACGCCAACATGATCGGCCCGGTCATCGCGGCCTTCGGCAGCCAGGAGATGAAGGAGCGCTTCCTGCCGCCGACGGCATCGCTGGAGATCTGGTGGTGCCAGGGCTTCTCCGAGCCCGAGTCCGGATCCGACCTCGCATCCTTGCGCACGACGGCCGTGCGCGATGGCGACGAATATGTCGTCAACGGTCAAAAGACGTGGACCACCCTCGGCCAGCACGCCGACTGGATCTTTGCCCTCGTCCGCACCGATCCCGATGCCGCTCGCCCCCAGCAGGGCATCTCCATGCTGCTGATCCCGATGGATGCGCCGGGCGTTACGCTGCGCCCGATCCAACTCATCGACGGCGGTCACGAGGTCAACGAGGTCTTCTTCGATGACGTCCGCGTCCCCGTGGATCAGCTTGTCGGAGAAGAGAATCGGGGCTGGGACTATGCCAAGTTCCTGCTCGGCAACGAGCGAGTCGGTGTGGCCCCGACCGGCTGGATCAAGCGCAAACTCGCCGCCGCCAAGGAGTATGCCGCGAGCACGGCCTGCGGTGAGACCACCCTGATCGAGGATCCGCTGACGGCAGCCCGCATTGCCGAGCTGGAATGCGACCTGATCGCGTTGGAGTTGACGGTTCTTCGAGTTGCGGCGAATTCCCATGGGGGCAAACCCGATCCGGCCTCCTCCATTCTGAAACTACGCGGATCAGAGCTGCAACAGGATGTGCTCGAACTCATCGCCGATATCGCCGGCACGTCGTCGCTGTCGTGGGATGTCGACGCGGCGAGCGAGATCCCCGAATGGGCGCACCATGCCACGCCCGTCTATCTCAACTTCCGCAAGGCCTCGATCTATGGCGGCTCGAATGAGGTTCAGCGACAAGTGATTTCCACCGGCATCCTCGGACTGAAGGGCTGACGCGAGATGAACTTCGAATTCACCGAGGACCAGGTCGCGCTGCGCGATGCCGCGCGCGAGGCCATCTCCCGGCAGCGGACCGAGCCGGTTCCTGGCACTGCCGAACACAACCCGAAGTTGTGGCAGGCACTCGCCGAACTCGGCGCTCTCGGCCTGCCCTTCAGCGAAGAGGTCGGCGGCATGGGCGCCGGGCCGGTCGAGGCGATGGTCGTCGCGATGGAGCTGGGACGCGCCGGCGCGCGCACGGCATACAGCGAATCCCTCACGGCGGCAACGCTGCTCCGCGAGGATGACGCCCTGGGGACGATCATCGACGGCTCGCGCCTCGTGGTGCCGGCGCTCTTCTCGCCGAACCGCGCGTGGTCGCCCACGCCGGTGGGCGTGCGCGCCGACGGCGACTCGCTCACCGGCGTCCGCGAGCCGGTCCCGTATGCCGCGGCCAGCCCCGCCGTCGTGACCACCGCTCTCGATGGCGAGGGCGTCGGCGTCTTCCTCCTCGACGAGCCGAGCTTGATCGGCACGCGCCTCGATCTGGCTGGGCAGCCCGCCCGCCGGCTCGACGGCGATGCGGCGCTCGTGCAGCGCGCGGTCAACCTCGGCACGCTTCTGTTGTGCGCCGAAGGGCTCGGCGCGATGGAGTCCGCGCTGCACCTCACCGTCGAATATCTGAAGTCCCGCAAGCAATTCGGCGTGCCGCTGATGAAGTTCCAGACGCTGACGCAGCGGGCCGCGGACATGTATACCTCCTTGGAGCTGGCCCGCAGCGCGGTCTATTTCCTCGCGATGACTCTCGCGGAGCGCCCCGACGACGCCACCGCGGTCTCCCGCACGAAGGTCATTGCGGGCAAGGCCGGCCGGCACATCGGGCAGGAAGCGATCCAGCTCCATGGCGGGATCGGGATGACGGCCGAGTATGCCGTGGGCCACCTCACGGCGCGCCTGACGGAGATTGAGCACACCTATGGCGACACCCGCTATCACCTGACGTGCCTGGCACGCGGGATCTCGGCCCATGGGGCGCTGGACCTGGTGAGCTGACCAGCGACGATCACAGGTGGTTACGAAGTAAGGGTAGCCTTACTTCGTAACCACTCTCTGTCTTGGAGGCATCATGCCCACGCTCACAAGCAGCGCCACCGTCGCCACCGCGGCACCCGCTCGATATGCCAAGCAACTTGCCGCCCACCTGGGTCGCAAGCTCGCGGCGGAGCCCACGGCCACCGGCTACCGCCTCGCGTTCGATGCCGGCCGCTGCGACCTGGTCGTGGATGAGCCCGGCGCGACACTGACCCTCAACGCCGCCGCCGACGATGCAGGCATGCTGTCGCGGGTCGAAAATGTGGTCGGCAGCCATCTCGTGCGATTCGGTTCGCGCTCCGAGCTCGTGGTCGAGTGGTCGACCGGCAACCGCCACGAAGCCGAATAACCGCGCGATATAGCAGCGCGATCGGCCCTCGGCGCAGCGCGGGCACGACGTGCCCACTGATCCAGCACCCCCTGGCCAGAGGCGCGCCTGCGCGGAGGGACCGCGACGACCCGCGCCCCTCACTGGGAGTCGGCGGCCGCTTCGCGGCGCGCCAGCGTCTCCGCCGCACTCTGGCGCTCACGCACCGCGGCCGTCACGGCGGCGCGGGCGGCCGCATCCGCTGCGAATAGTTCCTCGATCTCGGCTTGCTCCTGCACCAACTGGGCGGTGAGCTTCGCGATGCTCTCTTTGGCTTGGTCCAGCCGCGAACTCACCTCCCGGACAGCAGCTTTCGCGTTGGTCACGGCCGCTGCCGCCTGCTGGTATGCCGTGGCTGCCGCCTCGATCAGGCTCTCGTGATCGCCCGCCTCGCTTGCGTCATCCCCGTCATCAACGTCATCGAGTGGCTCGAGGGCCACCTCCACGGGTTCGGGGGAGGTATGCCGCGCCGCCGCCGGCTCCGGCACACCCGGTTCCGATGGCGCGGGCTTCGGCGCAACTGGCTCGGGCGCCTCGGGCCTTGGTGCATCGGGCCTTGGTGCATCGGGCCTTGGTGCATCGGGCTCTGGTGCATCGGGCTCCGGCACCCTCGGGTCGGGCACGTCGGATTCCGCTTCCCCAACCGCCGCGGCTTCGGCAGGCGGTGAGGTGATGAGCCGTAGTAGTCGCCCCGTCGTCGTCGCGACGACCGCATCGGCGAGGTCGACCTCACCGAAACCGGAGTACTGGAGGGTGCGTGTCAACGCGCCCGACATTGCCGCATGACTGGCCTGGTCGCTGGCTAGCGCCGCAATCACCGTGTCCCGGATCTCGCTCTCGGCAGCCGCCGTCAGGGTCGCGCCGCCGGCGGCAGTGATATCCCGGGCACCGGCCAGCACATCCGCGATGACCTGATCGCGCGCGGGGCGCAGCGCCGCAATCGCCGTGCCATGCAAATTCGCCTGTGCCGCACGCAATTTCGTCCCGACGCTCTCGACGTCCGCCACGAGATCGGGCCGCGCGCGCACGAGGGCGTTGACGATCCCTGCCGCCACGCTGGGCTTGCGCAGCTTCCCGATCGCCTGCGCTGCCGCTCGATCCTTCGCGGTCCGCGCCTCGGCGACCAATTGGGCGCGCAAGGCCATGAACTCCGCGAGCGGCACGGCATACAGGCGCTCGGCTGCGCTGTCGAGCCGCCCGGACTCGACCTCAGCCATCCATGCGCACCTCGCCGCGCCGGGCGCGGGCGGTGGCGTCCAATTCGCGCAACCGCGCCGCCGCAGCGATAGCGTCCCCACTCGACACGACGCCGGGCTGCTGGGCCGCCTCAAGCCCGTCATACAGGCGATGCGCGAGGCTCTCGACCTCGGCGGGATTGATGCCGAACTCCCGGGCCCCGTCGAGGCTGCGGGCACTGAGCAGGTCGGGCAGCGCGAAGGTCGGCGCGGAGCCGGGAACACACGGCCCGTCGATGATCGCGACGTCCGCGTCGGCCGCCGACGGCTCCTGCGGCATCAGCCGGGCGAAGGCCTCGCTCACCACATCGGCGTATGCCGTGTGCCCCAGCGCATTCGGATGGAAGGAGCCTTCAAGGGGCCAGGAGACGCCATTGATCCACTCGGGGTCGTCGCACACCGCGTGACGCGCAAACCGGCTCCCCACACCGGCATACGTGAAGCCGGCTCGGCGGGCCGCCGCCGCGATGGTCGAGCCGAGCTCGTCGGCGGCGGCATTGAGGCGGGCCATCTCGTGGGCGGAGAAGAAGGTCGCGAGATTGCAATCGACGCCATTGAAGAGCCGGGGATAGCCGGTGACGAGCACTCGGGCCTGCGGCGCGCGGGCGGCAATATCGGCATACAGGCCATCGAGGCGGCCGGGCAGGTCGCGGCGGATGGCGATGACCGCGTGGTCGATCGAGACATCGCTATTGGTCATCCAGCCCGGCTCGGCCGCGGCGATGAGGACGGGCACGAAGCCGATATCATTGCCGCCCAAGGTGATTGAGACATGTGTGGTGTCGGCACCGAGTGCCTCGACTTGGTTGGCCGCGACATCCGCAATCGTCGCGCCGAGGCAGGCGTTATAGGCAACATCGAGGCCGAGGCGCCGTGCGACCTGGACCGGATAGCCGTCGTCGGCTCGCCAGCAGGCATTGCGCCGCGCACCTCCGCCGACCCCCGCAGCATACGAATCTCCGAGCGCGACATACCTCATGTTGCTCAGCCTCCCACGCCGAGCCTGCCTGTGCGCGATAGCGCCTGGCCGACGCCGGGCACCCGCCCCGGGCGGACCAGACGGGGTCAGAGCGTCCTCTCGACGGGGTCAGAGTGTCCTCTCGACGGGGGAGGAGGGGGGAGAGGGGGGGAGGAGGTGGCCGTCGGCGAGCTCGAGGACGCGGTCGGCGAGGCTGAGCAGGACGGGGTCGTGGGTGGTCACGATCGCGGTCATGCCGCTCGCGCGGACGAGTTCGCCGATGAGTTCCATGATCTCGCGCGCCGTGGCCGAGTCGAGTTGGCCGGTGGGCTCGTCGGCGAGCAGCAGGCCCGGTTCGGCGACGAGGGCGCGCGCGATGGCGACGCGCTGCTGCTGGCCGCCCGAGAGCTCGCCAGGCACCTGGTTGGGGTGCTTGTCCAAACCCACCCGGGCCAGCGCTGCCCGGACCCGCTCCTCCCGATCCTTGGTGCCGATTCCCTTCAGCCGCAGCGGTATTCCGACATTCTCGGAGGCAGTCAGGATCGGCAGCAAGCCGAAGCCCTGGAAGATATAGGCGACCTGCTCGCGGCGCAGGGCGAGCAATTCGGCCTCGCTCATCGCGGTCACGTCGGCGCCACCGATCTCGATCCGGCCGGCGTCGACTCGGTCCAGACCGCCGATGGCGTTGAGCAGGGTCGTTTTGCCCGAGCCTGAGCGGCCACGGACGGCTAGGAACTGCCCGGCGGGCACCTCGAAGGAGACCTCCGAAAGCGCCGCCACGGCATTGTCGCCCTGACCGAAGGTCTTGCTCACCCCCGCCACCTGCACAAAGGCCATTGCCTCAGTCATGGCGCTCCTCCCCCCTCTGATCGCCGCGCCGATCGGGCCAGACGCCGATATGGTCGGCCTCCAGATCCAGCCGCACCCGATCCTTCATCGCCAAGGTGGTCGTGAACTCGCGTGGCAGTTGCAAGCGCCCGGCGCGGTCGAGCACCGCATACTCCTCGGCGATCACCGACTCGCCGCCATGCTCGTCGATTGCGGTGCGCCGCAAGACTTCCGAGGAGGTCCGGCCGTCTCGGATGCCCACCGTGCGTTGCACATGCTCGCTCACGAGCGGGTCGTGGGTGACCACGACGACCGTGGTCCCATAGGCCCGATTGGCCGCCTGGATCGCTCCGAAGACTTCCTCCGAACTCTGGTGATCCAACTCGCCGGTGGGTTCGTCCGCGAGCAGCACGCGCGGCTGGTTGGCCAAGGCGACCGCCAAGGCCACTCGTTGCTGCTGCCCGCCGGACATCTGACTCAGCCCGCGGTCCGCGATCTCGGGGATGCCGAGCACCTCCAGCAACTCCATCGCCCGCTGTCGCCGCTCACCCTTCGGCGTGCGGGCGAGCGCCATCGGCAACTGGATGTTCTCGGCGGCGCTGAGATAGGGCAACAGATTTGCGGAGGCCTGCTGGAACAAGAAGCCCACCGTATGCCGTCGATAACGGACCCGGTCCCGCCCCGACATCGCGAGCAGGTCCGACCCGGCAACCCGCGCCAGCCCGGCGCTCGGGATGTCCAGCCCGGACAGGATGTTGAGCAAGGTCGATTTCCCCGACCCGGACGCACCCACGACGGCAAGCAGCTCGCCGGCCCGCACAAAGAGGTCAAGCCCTTGCAAGGCAACGACTTCCACGCCTTCTGCCTTGAAGATCCGCACCAGGTTGTCGCAGAGGATCTCCACCTCGGGATCGGTCGGGACGGCGGTCGTCATCGCTGTTCTCCTGCTCGCAGGTGGGCACTGAGGGAGGTGGTGCGGGCTCGGGCCAGGTCGAGCAGCACCGCTAGGACGGTCAGCAGCAGCAGGCTCGCGGCGACGGCCGCGGCGAGCCAGAGCGGGGTGTCGATCGGTGGATCGGCGGCGCCACCGGTGAAGGGTCCGAGGTTGATCGCGGCGCTCATCACCCGCGGCAAGCCCACCCCGAGCCCAACCCCGCCGAGGATGGCGGCGCTCGCCGCTGGCAGCACCTCGACGAGGCCGAGCACCCAGTCGCGGCGCCTGGGCAGGCCGAGCACGCGCAACCGCAGCAGTGCGGCCACCCGGTCCGGACGGCTGAGCGTGAGGATGACGAGCAAGGCCAGCACGGTGAAAGCTGCCGCGAGCGCCAAGCCGGTGATGAAGAGCATCCGGATCAGCCGCGGCAGCGCCTGGCCCGCCACATCGGCCTCGAGGACCCGTCGTTCCACGCTGCCCACGGCCAGCCCCACGGGCGCATCCTGCACAACGGCCCCGACGGCATCAGCAGACCCGAAGATGAACAGGGTGTTCGGCTGGAGGTAGGCCTGCCCCGCGAGCAGGTGCTGCCATGGCAGCAGCAGCACCGGCAACTGCGCGGCGGCGCTGCCGGTGCGGCGCAAACCGGGCTCCACCGCGCCGACCGCAATGGGGCGGGGGCTCCCGCTGACGGTGACCGAGAGCTCGCCCGTCGGCCGCAAGGGGTCGCTCGCGAGGCCGACGAGGCGCTCGGCGCTCCCGCCCGCCGGGCCTGGGTCAAAGGCGAGCGGCGTGGCGGCGAGGGCCTCGGCATACTGCATCGGGTCGATCCCGAGGATGGTGACTTTCTGTGCGGCCGAGCCGCGCCCGGTGACCTCACCCGCGCCGACATAGGCCGGCACGGCCGCCGTGATTCCCGGCCGCGCGGCGATCGCGCGCACCTCCTCTGGGTCGATGCGTTGGGCATCGATCCGGGCATCCGCCCCGGTCCGGGCGTATGCCGCGACGCCCCGCTCCCGCTGGATCGAGACCGCGAGCCCGCCGAGGAAGGTCGCCAAGGTGGCCGCGATGACCAGCCCGGCCAGCGGCGTGGTCAACCGCCCGCCCCCGCGCGAAGCCCGCGCCAGCCCGACGAAAGCGAGCACCGATCGCCCGCGGCCCAGCATTCGGGCGACGCCGCGGATCGGCCAGGGCAACACGCGCAAGACCACCACGGCGACCGCCGCGGCGAGCAGGACGGGAGTCAGGGCGGCATACCAATCCAAGGCGCCGTCGGTGATCGTGCGCCCGCGCGAGCGCACGGTGGTGACGGCGAAATAGGCGGCGGCGAGCACGCCCAGTTCGGTCAGGATGCGGGCGGCGAGGCCGACGAGCGGATCGCTGCGAGAAGTGCGCAGCAGCCGCCGGCTGGCGACGAGGGCGGCGAGCAGCGCAATTCCCAGCGGGATCGCGGCCAAGGCCAGCGAGCGCGGCAGGCTCGCCCCGAACCGCCACCCTGCCCCTGCGGCAAGCAGCACGGGCGGCACGGTCCACAGGGCCACTTCGAGCAGGAAGCCGAACGTGAGCTGGCTGGGTGAAGCACCGCGGGCCGACTGCAAGCGCACGGCCGCGCCGCGCCGCTCGGCCAGGGCGGTGACCAGCAAGGCCGCGGCCACCGCTCCCAAGGCCGTCAGCGCGATCGTGACGAAGATGGCCAACGCGCGGGTCACGGTGACTGCCTGCGCGTGGGTGCGCAGGATGCCCGGCAGCCCGCTGAGCACCTCCGGCGGCGTCCCGCCCCAGGCCGTCGACGCCAGCCGCAGGGCATCGATTCCGCGCATGATGACCCGCGCGTCGGCCAAGTCAATGTGCTCCGGGTCGAGCACATAACGCCATTCGTAGCTCAGGCCGCGGGCAAAAGGTGAGTCCTCAGCAAAGCCACCGAAGCCCGCGGGGATGGCATCGAGGGCCTGGCCCAGCTCCCCCACGGCGCGCGGATCGACCATGAAGGCAGCCCGCGAGGAGGTGCCGCCGTCCCACGCCACGACGACGTCATTGCGCAGCAATCGCGCCTCGTCGCTCCAGAACGCGTCCGCGGCGTCGCGGGGCGCATAGATGCCGGTGAGTTCCACCGTGACCGGGTATGGCGTGTTCCGCCCCGGATTCGCTGGTGTCAGGGCAAAGGTGTCGCCGACTGCGATCTGCCACTGCTGCGCGACATAGGCCGGGACCACCACGGGGATGACAGGGGTGGTGCGGCTAACGCGGAATGGCTCCTCCGCATCGACATAAGCCTTCGTCTTGCCGGTGCGTGCCCGCAGTCCGCCGCTCTCCCAGCGCACGTGCTCATCCAGACCGGCCTGCACCCTCAGCATGGCCTGGCGGCTGGTGCCGATCGGGGACCGGCCAGGGCCGGTGACCGCGAAGTCGATGGTGGTCGCCGAGAAGTCGGGCGCCCCGAGCAGCCGGAATGCCTCCGGCCCCATGATCTCCTCGGCGCGGGCGGCAAGCACCGTCTCGGGAGATGTCGGCAGCAGCAGTTTTTCCTTCTCGAAGTCCCCGCGGATGACGAGCACGGCGCCCGCGTTGTCGCTGAGCAGCAGGTCCCGCTGCCCGGGCGGCGTCACCCGCAGCACGTCGCCGAGCGCCTGGTCGTATGCCCGAGACTCCGCCACCGGGATCAGCGTCACAAAGGCCGCGGTCAAAAGGGTGACGAGCGCCAGGAGGGCGCCGGGGCCGGCGTCCCGGAGCTGCCGCCCCCACAGGCGTCGGACGGTCAAGGGCGCGCTCACGTGTGCTCACCCGCCCGCAGGACATCCGCGGGGTCGCGCGCGGTGCGGCCGATGACGAGGATCGAGACCACCGCGAGCAGTACCACGACAATCCCGACGAAGGCCAGCAGGCTCGGCAGACCGTATTCGGTGCTGACCGGCGGCATCTGCCGGTAGCCATCACTGCCAATGATGAGGGCGACGATCGCCCACGCGGCCGTCACACCGGCCCCAAGACCGACGATCGCGGACAGGGTCAGCACGACGAGTCGTTCACCGATGACCGCGCGGCGGATCTGGCGCGGTGGCGTGCCCAAGGCGAGCAGAATGCCGCCTTCTCGGTGCCGGGCCAGCGCCAAGGCTGCCGTCGCGGCGGCGAAACCGAGAGTGGCCAGCAACAACGCGGAGACGGTCACGAGGCGCAGGGCGGCCCGCATACCGGCATTGACGGGATTGGCGCGACGGGCGTCGGCGAGTTGCGCCGCGTCGTGCACCTCGATGGCCAGCCGTGGCCGGCTCTCCAGGGTCGCCCGGGCGGCCGCGACGTCCGTGGGCGCCAGGACCCAGAAGCTGGGGCTCGGCGGGGTCAGCGAGCCGTCGCCACCGGAGCGCACGAGGCCGGCGCTGAGCGCGGCGAGGTCGGCGACGATCCCGTGCGTGGCGTCGGCGAGGGTGGGCACGGCCTCGATGATGCCGCTGACGCGCGCCGGCAGGGTTGACCCGACGAAGGCGATGCTCACGTCGCTGCCGACCTGCAACCGGGTTGCCTCAGCGACCCCCCGGGTCAGCAGGACCGGCACGGGGCCGGCGGCCATCCCGGCATCCTCCACGGGCAGATAGACGGTCGTCGCGACCACGCTGCTGCGCGCCTTCGGAGGCTCGAGCGGGGTGTCGTCGACGCGCAGCGGCTCGCGGCCGACCAGGGTCATCGCGGCCCCGGCCACATCCCCGGCCGTCAGCCAACTGGCCACCGGGATGGCGGCGATGCCGACGATCCGGGCGCCGGCGGGCCAGCCGTCATCCCCGGCAAGGTCGACGCCGATCGTGGTTCGCCCCGCTTGCTCGATCGTTCCGGCCCGCAGCCGAAGCCGCTCCCCGGAGGGCATCGCGATATAGATGGACGCGGTGAGGGGGAAGACGCCGAAGAAGCGGTTGCCATCCTCAGGGGCGGTGATCGCGACATCGGCTTCGATCCGGCGCGCGCCCGCAGGGATGGGGATGCCGACCGGGGGCTGGGCGAGCGCCGTCAGACCGCCCGGCCACGCGGTGCCCCGCAGGATGTCGGCGCGCGGCCGAAAGAGCGCCTCGCTCGCGGCGGTGTCCACGGCCAGCAGGCCGATGCCCTTGACGCTGCCCACCTGCACGGTGGCCGTGTGCACCGCCATGGAGCGGCGCGGATCGCCAGCCACCTGCGCGTATGCCGGTCCAAGCCCTGTTGTGCCGCGCAACTCCGAGCCAGGGGTCACCTGGAGCGGACCGCCCACGCTGAATCGGGTCTGATCCTCGATCGCGCGCGAGATCGTCGCACCCTGCGAGAGCGCCAGCGATCCCATCGCGACGCTGAGAAAGACCAACAAGATGGCACCCGCCTGCCCGGACAGGCGTCGGGCGACCTGCCAGGAACCCCACGCCAGCGTCAGGCCGGTGCGGCGGGCGGCCGCGCGCGCGGCGAGCCGGGCGAGCAGCGGGATGATGCGCAGGCCGAGCACGCAGAGGCCGCAGATGACCAGCGCGGGCGCGCTGATGGTGAGGGGGTCGAGGCGGGGGGCGGTGGCGTCATACCGGCGCAATTGGATGACGCCGAGCACACCGAAACCGATGAGGACAAGGTCGATGCCCGACTTGGCTAGGCGGGAGATGAGCGCGCCGCGCCGCGACTGCGGCGTCGCGGTGCGCAGCCGGCCGGAGCGGGCTGCGGTGACCATGACGATGAGGGCCGCGGCGAGGGCGGCGATGGCAAGCGGGATCAGGACCCCGGGCCGCAGGGTCGCGGTCGCCGAGACCGCGATGGTGTCCGTGAGGCCCCCGGCGCGGGCGAGGGGCCCGGCGAGCACCGGGACGGCTGCGATCGCGAGGCCGAGGGCGAGGGCGGCGACCAGGGCGGCATCGACGGCCGCGAGCCCCGCCACTTGCCGGGTCCCAGCGCCGCGAGCCCGCATCAGGGCGGTCTCCTGCTCGCGCAGGCCCGCCAACTGAAGCCCGGACATGCTCAGGGCCACCGCCCCGAGCAACATGAGCAGGATAGTCGGGGTGAGCAGGGCGATGCGGGTGCGGTCGGCGACGTCGAGCGCCGCGGCATACCGGCTCGGGGCTTCGGTGCTGACCTGGACGCGGGGCAGGTCGGGGTTTTGCTCCAGGAGCCGCACGGTCTGCTGCGCGGCCTCCGCATAGGCCGCGGCGTCCGCCCTGGTCAGCTCGCGCACCGGGCGATCGATCCGCCAGCGGGCGGTGATCGAGTCGCCGGTGATGCGCGCCAGGTTGGCCGGTGCGATGAGGAAGGGGCCGTAGAGGTTGAAGCTGCCACCGGTCTCGACGCCCGTGCGCATCAGGGGTTGGTCGAACCAGATGGGGTCTTGGCGATCCTTCGGCTCGATGATTCCGGTGATCTGCGCCGGCAGGGCGGGGCCATCCTCGCGGATGAGGTCGAGCAGATCGAACCTATCGCCAACCGCCCAGCCGCCCGCCGCCGCGGTTTCGGCCGGTATGACGACCTGGAGGCGCGGTTGGCCAGGCTCGGGCAAACCGCCTTCGTGGACGTCGGCCCAGCGGGGCAGATCTGCGACGACCGCTAGCCGGGCGCGGTCGGCGCCGGCGCGGCCCGAGATCCCCCGCGAGACGGCCTCGAGGACCTCGGTGGTGGTCGCGCCCGGTTGATTCGCCGCCGCCTCGGCAATGGCGGCCCGAGCGGCATCGAGCCGCTCCAGGGGGATGCTGCCACCCACGGCGATCGTGCGCCCGGCCCGGTCGCCGGCCTGCACGGTGGTGCGCGCCGCCGCATCGGTGACGATGCCCCCGAGCAGTTGCAGCACCCCGAGGACGACGAGCGAGACGATGGCGGTGACGGTCAGGACGAGGAAGGCGCCGAGGTGGTGGCGCAGCCGCTTGCGCGCGACGGTGAGCATTCGCCATCTCCTCCCCGAGACCCTGGTGCTGCCCCTCGTGATGGCCTCCCGGCGGGGGCGACGCAACGCTTGCTAGCAACGGCAATCCTCGTGTCCACAGGGACACAAACCTGTGCTGAGTATGCCGTGCGGTCGGCCCCTGGGTGCCTGTGGGACCCCACGGGTCGCGCCTGAAGAGGCCGTGGCGCCGGCCCCATGCGGTCCCGGTCGGGAAGCGGTCCACCCGGCGGCGGTGCTGATCGAGGGCGTCGGCCCCCACGCGGCCCGGGCCGGGAAATGGACGAACCCGCCCGGCCAGCCGGTGGGCTGAGCGGGCGGGTTCGCACGGCATACGGGCCTCGGGTGAGAGCCCCGCGACTCAGTGCACGAAGACGGGCGCCTTGGGGGTGTCCTCGTCGTCGAGCAGGTGGCTCTCCTCGTGCTCCCGGGGGAGGAAGAAGGCCGGGATCAGCGTGAGCAGGACCAGGAAGGCCGCCACCAGGAAGGTGGAGCCGAAGACCTTGCCCGCCGCATCGCTGACGGCGTGCATCAGCGCCGCCTGACCGGCCGCCTGGTCGGCGCCGGCCTTGGCCAGCACCTCGGCAACCGCGGGGAACTGGGAGAGGAGTTCCTGGGTCTTGGCCGGGTCGGTGACCCCGTCGGATGCGGCCTGGAAGGCGCCGGCCTGGCTGACCAGGGCGTCATTCTTGAGGCCATTGGTCAAGACGACCGACATGATGGCGACGCCGACCGAGCTGGCGATCTGCTGGGTGATGTTGAGCAGCGTCGAGCCGCGGGCGACCTGGTGGGCCGTCAGCGTCTTGATCGCCGAGGTCATGATCGGCATCATCGTGCCGCCCATGCCCAGACCCATGAGGAAGAGCACGGGGATGATGTAGCCCCAGTAGGACGTCTCGCCGTCGACCCGCGAGAGCAGGAACATCCCGACGATGATCGCGACCAAGCCGAAGGGCACGATGCGACCGACCGGCTTCTTGTCGGCGAGCGCGCCGGCGATCGGCATGGTCAGCATGGCGCCGATACCCTGCGGGGCCACGAGCAGACCCGCGTGCAGAGCGTCCTCGTGGCGCACTTCCTGGAAATAGGTCGGGACCAGGAGCAAGCCACCGAAGAAGGCGGCGCCGAAGATGAACATCGTGATCGTGGCGACCGTCAGGTTTCGGTTCTGGAAGAGTCGGAAGTCGAGCAGCGGGTGTTCGGGCTTGAAGCTGTAGATCACGAAGGCGATCAGCAGCAGCAGGCCGACGGTGCTGAAGCCGATGACCTTGGCGGAGAAGAAGGTGCCTTCACCGGGGATGGAGGAGACGCCGTACAGGAAGAGGGCCAGACCCGGGCTCATCATGAGCATGCCGACGAAGTCGAAGGACTCACTCGGCTGCGGGGCGTCGGACGGCAGTGCCCACCAGGCATAGGCCAGGGCGGCGATGCCGAGCGGCAGGTTGATGAGGAAGATCCAGTGCCAGCTCACCGCGTCGATGAGATAGCCACCGAGGATCGGGCCGAGGATGGGGCCGAGCAGCATCGGCACACCGAGGATCGCCATGAGGCGCCCCATCCGGTGTGGGCCGGCCGCGCGGGTCATGATCGTCATACCCAAGGGCATGAGCAGACCGCCACCGAGTCCTTGCAGGACGCGGAAGATGATCAGCATTTCGATCGAGCTGGCCGCGGCGCAGAGCACCGAGCCGGCGGTGAAGAGGCCGATGGCCAGCATGTAGAGACGCTTGGTGCCGAAGCGGTCCGCCGCCCAGCCGGTGAGCGGGATGACGGTGGCCAGGGCCAAGGTATATGCCGTGACCGTCCAGGCGACGGTGGAGTAGGCAAGTGGGTGGTCGGCACCGGTGAAGGTGACCTGCAGTTCCGGCAGCGCCACATTGACAACGGTGATGTCGAGAATCGACATGATGGCGCCGAGAACGACGACGCCGGCGACCTTCAGAACAGCGCCATCGATCTTGTCGTTATAGACATCGACCGGCGCGTCAGCGGGTGCAGGGGTAGACAAAGAAGATGCTCCGTCTGTGGGTGGGATGGCCCGTCTCGGGCAAGATCCGTCCCGGTGGCGACGCTGTCTCCGGCGGCGGTACGTGGCAAGGCGGGTGGCGGCCACGGGGCCGCAATCGACCAAGAATAGCAGTTTGAACGTTCATCGAAAACGCCTTTCCCGCACCACCTGGCGCGCCGGTGGACGCGGCTCCCGCCACCGCGGGCCGCCGGGCGCCCCACACCACGTCGAGTGGGGGCAAACGACACGATTTCCCGCCGAAAACGGGGCACAAGCCCCCACTCGACCACTCGACATCCCCGACGCCGGCCGCGGGCGGGCGCCACACCAAGTCGAGTGGGGGTGAACGACACGATTCCCCGACGAGAACGGGGCACAAGCCCCCACTCGACCACTCGACATACCCGAACCGACGGCGGGCGGGGCGGGCGGCGCGGGCGGCGGCCGGCCGGGCGGGCCCGGGCGGCCGCCGCGTGCGGGGGCGGCGCGCGCGGGGGCGGCGCGCGCGGGGGCGGGGGCGGGGCGCGGAGGCCGCCACACCACTTCCTGCCCCACCCCAGTCGAGTGGGGGCAAACGACACGATTTCCCGACGAAAACGGGGCGTAAGCCCCCACTCGACCACTCGGCATACCCGGACCCGGCGGGGCAAGGGGCAGATCGCATTCGCGGGCTGCAGTAGGGCTGGGCGGACGCCGGGGCGCGGGGCGACGGGGGGCGCCTAGGCTGGGCTGGTGACGATTCGCGTGGCAGTCGAGCACCAGACGACATACTCCTTCGCCCGCCCGGTGAAGCTTTGGCCGCACACGATCCGGCTGCGGCCGGCGCCGCACTCGCGGACCCCGATCGATGCCTACTCTCTCAGCATCTCGCCGCGCAATCATTTCATCAACTGGCAGCAGGATCCGTTCGGCAATTATCTGGCCCGGGTCGTCTTCCCCGAGCCGGTGCGCGAGTTGGAGATCACCGTCGATGTCGTCGCCGACATGACAGTCATCAACCCCTTCGACTTCTTCGTCGAGGAGTATGCCGAGCGCTTCCCCTTCGCCTATCCCGCGGACCTGCGCGCCGACCTCGAGCCCTACCTGCGGCCGGTGGGCGAGGGCGACAGCACCGAGCCGGGACCTGTGACCCGTGCCTGGGTCGAGCGCAATATCCCTCTGGCAGAGTCTGATTCGGGCCAGGCGCGGCCGCGGATCGTGGACTTCCTGGTGACCGTCAATCAGGCAGTACAGCGCGATATCGCCTACTCCGTCCGCATGGAGCACGGGGTGCAAAGCCCTGATCGCACCCTCGACCTCGCCCTGGGCAGTTGCCGCGACAGCGCCTGGCTGCTGGTCAGTGTTCTGCGCCAGGTCGGCCTCGCGGCCCGCTTCGTCTCCGGCTATCTCGTGCAACTGACCGCCGATCAGGAGGCCCTCGACGGCCCCAGCGGGCCCAGCGCCGACTTCACCGACCTGCACGCCTGGGCCGAGGTCTATGTGCCCGGCGCGGGGTGGATCGGACTCGATGCCACCTCGGGTCTCTTTGCGGGAGAAGGGCATATCCCCCTCTCAGCGACGCCGACCCCGGCGGCGTCCGCCCCCATCACGGGCGCGACCGAGCCGGTCGAAGTCAGCTTCGCTTTCACCAACTCGGTGCGCCGCATCCACGAGGACGCGCGGGTGACGCTGCCCTACACCACGGCGCAATGGGAGCAGATCGACACCCTGGGGGCGGCGGTCGATGCCCACTTGCAGGCCGGCGATGTCCGCCTCACGATGGGCGGAGAGCCGACCTTTGTCGCCCTCGACGGGCACGATGAGCCCGAGTGGTCCACGGCGGCCGACGGCCCCCGCAAGCGGCAACTCGCTGCCGAGCTCGCCGAGCGCCTGCGCCAGTTGTATGCCGTGGGGGGCCTGGTCCAGCACGGCCAGGGCAAGTGGTATCCGGGCGAACCCCTGCCCCGCTGGCAGATCCAACTCCTCTGGCGCCCCGATGGAATTGCCCTGTGGCACAACGACGAATTGCTCGACTCGCCGTGGGGTCCAGCGCAGCCACGCCTCTTGGAAGGCGACGCGGATGATCTGCCGCGCGATCTCGCCCTAGCCATCGCCGCCCGGCTCGGCGTGCCCGGGGAGGTATGCCGCCCGGCATACGAGGATCCCTTCGAGCGGGCCTG
>Ga0075156_10000243_pt1 | contig 27604 bp, 24 predicted proteins | sample JI81AbrownDNA_FD_70966 | JGI IMG/M metagenome (GOLD analysis project Ga0075156, IMG submission 70966) | Wastewater effluent complex algal communities from Wisconsin, to seasonally profile nutrient transformation and Carbon sequestration -... | ecosystem: Engineered > WWTP > Effluent > Algae...
CAGAAGCAACATCACCAGGGCGAAGAGCTCGCCCGCAATCTGACCACCTTCCAGTTGACCATGTTCGGTGTCGGCGCCACGGTCGGCACGGGCATCTTCTTCGTGCTCGGTGAGGCGGTGCCCAAGGCGGGTCCGGCGGTGCTGATCTCGTTCATCATCGCCGGCATCGCCGCCGGCCTGTCTGCTCTGTGCTACGCCGAGTTGGCCTCGGCGATCCCGGTCAGCGGCTCCACCTACTCCTACGCCTACCATGCTCTCGGCGAGTTCGTGGCCGTCATCATCGCCGGCTGCGTCCTGCTCGAGTACGGCGTCGCCACCGGCGCAGTAGCGGTCGGGTGGAGCGGGTACTTCAACGAGTTGTTGAGCGAGACGATCGGCGTGCGACTGCCGCGCGAGCTGTCGATCTCCTTCATTCCCGGCGACGACGGCGTCGCGACCGGCGGTTGGATCAACCTGCCTGCTGTCGTGCTGGTGCTGTTGTGCATGCTGCTGCTGATCCGCGGAGCGTCCGAGTCGGCCAAGGTCAACGCGATCATGGTGATGATCAAGCTGGCGGTGCTGGTGCTCTTCTCCGTCATCGGCTTCAGCGCCTTCCAGGCCGACCACTTCGCCGACTTCTGGGGCAAGGGTCTGGTCGGCATCAGCGCCGCCGCCGGCACAATCTTCTTCTCGTTCATCGGATTGGACGCGGTCGCGACCGCCGGAGAGGAGGTGAAGGATCCACAGAGGGCGTTGCCGCGCGCGATCATCGGCGCACTCACCATCGTCTCGGGCATCTACATCGCAGTCGCCGCCGCCGGTCTGGCCGCCAAGCCGGTGTCGTTCTTCGAAAGCAGCGAGAGCGCCGAAGCCGGTCTGGCCCTGATCCTCAAAGACATCACCGGCAATCAGATCTGGAGCACGGTGCTCGCCGCCGGCGCGGTGATATCGATCTTCTCGGTCACCCTGGTGACGCTGTACGGACAGACCCGCATTCTGTTCGCGGTCGGCCGCGACGGGCTGATCCCGAAGAAGTTCCTCGAGGTCGACAGCAAGACCATGACGCCGGTCTACAACACCATCGTGGTGTCGATCGCAGTGGCCCTGATCGGCGGCTTCGTGCCCTCGGACTACCTGTGGGACACAGTGTCGATCGGCACCCTGATGGCCTTCTCGGTGGTGGCGATCGGCATCATCGTGTTGCGGCGCTCGCATCCAGACCTGGACCGGCCGTTCAAGGTGCCGGGCTATCCGGTCACCCCGATCCTGACCGTCGTGGCGTGCCTCTACATCATGTGGGGCCTCAAGCCCATCACCTGGGTGATCTTCTTCTGCTGGATCGCCGTGTGCTTGGGTTGGTACTTCGCTTGGGGCCGCAAGCACGCCACGCTGAACACCTACACCGATGACGAAGAGATCGCCGAGCCCGGCGGCCGGCGGAAGCGGGACGAGGAATGACCTACCTGGTGGGTTACAGCCCGCACAAGGACGACTCGTGCGCGCTCGAACTGGCCTGCCAGTTCGCCCGCTCCGAGTCGTCGACGGTGCATGCGCTGACGGTGGTGCCGCGCGGCTGGGAGACGGTGGCGGGCAGCGCCACCGACGGTGACTTCGAAGCCTGGGCCGGCGAAGAGGGAGAGGCGAGCGCCGCGGACGCGTTGGCCCGGCTCGCGAAGCATGCCGACGTCGAGTCGAGCGCCACCTGGGTGACCGGACGGTCGGTGCCCTCAGCGATCCTGCAGTACGCAGACCAACTGGATGCCTCCCTGATCGTGGTCGGCTCGGGCGTGGACGGCCCGGCGGGGCAGATCACCATGACCTCGAAGACCAGCCGCCTGCTGCACTCCTCAGCGGTGCCGGTGGTGATCGCCCCGCGGGGCTACCTGCCCCAGCCCGGCTCGCGGATCGAGCGGGTGACGCTCGCCTTCCGTGACGACGACGCAACCTGGGACCTGCTCGAGCGGGTGGCCGAGATCTGCCGCCGGGTCGGAGCCGATCTGCGGCTGCTGACCGTAGCGCTCAAGCACCGCACGATGGTCACCTCGGGGGTGCGCCACAACGAGGCACTTGTCTACGCCAACCTGCTCAGTCAGGTGGGCGCGGCACAGGCGGAGGCGATCGAGCACCTCGCGGGCAAGGGCGTTCCTGCCACCACGGTCGTCGCCGAGGGCTCCTCGTGGCCCGACGCGCTGCAGTCGGTTCCGTTCGACGACGGGGACGTGATCGTGGTCGGGTCGTCCTCGACCCATCGCCTGGCCAACGTGTTCCTGGGCTCGAGCGCCGCGAAGATCGTCCGCAACTCCCCCGTTCCCGTGGTCGTCGTCCCCTGACCGACCGTGCCGGCCGGTCGAGCCCCCGGCCGGTCGAGCTCCCGGCCGGTCGAGCTTGTCGAGACCACACCGCCGGTGGAGGCTGTCGAGACCCCCGCCGGTCGAGCCTGTCGAGACCCCCGCCGGTCGAGCCCCCGCCCGGTCGAGCTTGTCGAGACCGCACCGCCGGTCGAGTTGGTCGAGACCGGGGTCACGGAGCGAGTCGCTCGCGCACCCACCGCGCCCCGTCCAGGCGATACCGCAGCCGGTCATGCAGCCGCGACGGGCGCCCCTGCCAGAACTCCCACCTGTCGGGCACCAGGCGAAACCCGCCCCAGTGCTGGGGCCGAGGAGGGTTGTCGCCGAACCGGTCGGCGGCGGCTGCCTCAGCGTCGACCAGCACCTCGCGTCCGGCGATCACCTGGCTCTGGGGCGACGCCCACGCTCCCAATCGGGAGCTCAACGGACGGCTGGCGAAATAGTCGTCCGATTCGACGTCGGTCGTTCTCTCGACCCGTCCTTCGATCCGCACCACACGCTGGAGCTCCACCCAGTGGAACTGGATCGCGGCGGCAGGTTGGGCGGCCAGTTCACGACCCTTGCGGGACTGGTAGTTGGTGAAGAAGACGACGCCCCTGGCGTCATATCCCTTGATCAGCACGATCCGGGTCGAGGGACGGCCGTCGGCCCCGACGGTGGCCAGGGTCATCGCGTTCGGCTCGGGCAGCTCGGCCGCCACCGCCTGCGCGAACCAGACGTCGAACTGCCGCACCGGGTCCGTCGCCGCCGATGCCTCGTCCAGCGAGTCGCGGTCGTAGCTGATGCGCATGCCGGCGGGGTCCATGGGCCGAGCCTAGGCCCGATCCGTTGCGGCCCCGCGGGGCGTTGCCTACACCGACGTGCCGGGGCACGATGGAGTTCGATCGGACGAAGGAGGCATCGTGCGTGTGATTCCACCCGTGATCGCGCTGGCATTCACCGGCGCACAGGCCGGGCTGACCGCACTGGCCGGTGGGCGACGCCGCTTTCCTGGCCAGGCCGCCGTGGCCGGTGCATTGGCCGCCGGGTCGTTCGCGCTGGGCTTCGCGGCCATGGGCGGGTTCCAGCGGGCCGGCACCACTCCGGATCCCTTGCACCCCGACCGGGCGAGCACCCTGGTGACCGATGGGGTCTACGGCCACACCCGCAATCCGATGTACCTGTCGATTCTGATCTGGCTGCTGGCCGGCACTGCGGCTTCCGGACGCCTGCGCACCCTGCTTGCGCTGCCCGCCATGGTGCTGGCACTGGAACCGCAGTTGCGAGCCGAGGAGACGGCACTCACCGACCTGTTCGGCGACGAGTACACCGCGTACCGCGCACGGGTGCGTCGCTGGTTGTAAGACGGGCAAACGGGTTGCTCGCCCGGGCACGCACAGGTGGCCGAACACCTCAGTGCCGGACGGCTGCGCCACTCAGCGGGCGGCCCGAGGCCGGGTGCGTCCCTCCATCACCCGCTGGCAGGCGTCCACTGTTTCGGGCGCCAGGTCGACTCCCAGTACCCGCGCCTGGCCCGTCACCCAGCGGACGAGTCGCTCCACCTCGCCGGTGTTGCCCGCCAGATGTTCGGTGTGGATGCGCTCGACCAACAGCAACTCGTCCTCGGGTGCGGCGAGCAGCGCTCGGGCGGCCGCCCATCTGGCCAGGTCGAGGTCACGGTGATCGATGGCCCACCGGGTGAGCAGCACCCCGGCGTCGCGGGCCACGGACGCCATGTCGGTGCGCAACTCCTCAGCCCACCGCCACTGCCCGGGGGCGGCGTCGGCCAGCGGCGCCCCCCGCACAAGTTCCAACACGTCCACGAGGGTCTCGGCGGTCAGCCGATTGAGCCCTGGAGCGATCAGGTTCTTCATGCGTTGCCAGTCGGAGCCCACCTGGGGATGCAGTGAGATGCGTCCGGAGTAGGCCTCCGGTAGGTAGGCCTGCGCGGTGGCGTCGTTGCCCAGCCATGACCGTAGCCGCGACATGTTGGAGCGGCGCGTGGTCTCGGCCACCACCAGTTCGTTCGCCATGCGGGTCGCGGTGCTGCTCGGGTTCTCCAACAGCCAGGCACAGTATTCCTCGCACTGGCGCCGCGAACGGGCGGGCGCCGGACCGGCAGCGCCGGCCAGTTCGATGGGACCGAACAGCTTCAGGTACGGATGCGTCGGAGTGCTCGGCAGGTGCTCACCGACGCTGAGGTGGTCGGCCTCGCGTCGGGGCACCAGCGTGCGCACGTTGTCCTTCTCCTGTTCGGCCCACCAGTGCGCAGGCTCGTGTGATGACTCAGCCGTCGCGGCGAAGATGGTGCCGATGGCGGCGCGAGTGTGCGCCGCGATCAGCTGCGGGGTCAGCGACACCCCAGCCGGAGCGAAGGCGGCCGAGGGGTCCGATTCGCTGCCGTGCAGAACCATCGCCCAGTTGCCGGACCCGCCGATCACCCCGCTGATGCCCAGGTCGGGGTCGATCAGTTCGAGCAATCTCGTCCGCAGGTCGTCGCTGGGCTCATCGGCGAAGAGGAGCACCTGTGCCGCCCCGGCCTCCGCGCGGTCGGGGTCGACCCGCACCAGCGCGGTGGGCGACTCGTCGTCCGAGCGCTGCCGAGCCGTTTCTTTCAACGTCGCGAGCGCTGCCTCGGGGTCGGCGTCGAACCGCACCAGCTCGGGGCACGCGGCACGCACGAACATCTCGTCACCACCGACCACGATCACGTTCAGCTCGGCCGCCCACGGCGAACACGACAGCTCGACGGCCATTGCCGCAGCAGCCGCGTGACGCAGGGGTCGAGAACCGGTGAGCGCCAGCGGTGGGCTCGATTCCAGGTCGACCATGAACCACGAGCCGGCTTGATCGCGCCCGAGCGTGACTAGGGCGGGGAATGGCACCGGATGGGTGGAGCTCGGCAGTGCGCCGGCGTCCTGCGCCGTGATCATCCACGCCGAGCCCACGACCCGGAATGGTTCGGGGGCCTCGCCGGCGGGCAGCCTCCAGTGGAAGGCCAGACCGACCTCGCTCAGGATCACGTGCTCGATCGGCGGCAGAGCCTGGCCGGACGCATGCACGTGGGCACCCAGGTGTCGCAAGGCCTTCTCGAGCAACAGCGGAGAGTCGGGCCGCTCACGGTGACCCAGCGCCGTTTCGTAGAGTCGGACGTCGACCGGCGGATGGCTGATTCGGCGGCCCAGTGGTCGGGCCCGCAACTGCCCGGCGCGGTTCATCGCCACCCCGGTGAGGATCATCGCCGCAGCCGCCGCACCCAGCCCGCCGATCAGGGGCCACGCCGGGTCGTTCACCTCGGCAGTCGCCTGCTCCACGGGCTGCTCGGGTGCGGGCTGCGCGGCTACGGACGGCCCGGCCGGGCCAGTCGTGGACGGAGACGGCACGGGCTGGTCCACCCGAGGTTGCACGTGCAGGGTGGGTGCCGACTTGCGCGGCGGACGCGCCTGCTTGGCCAGGGACTCGGCGTTCGATCGGGTGGGAATGACGAGCTTCCAGCCGACGTCGATCTCGTCCGGGTCTGCGATTCGCTCGGCGTTCGCACGATAGATGCGCGGCCATTTGGCCTGGTCGCCGAGATGCTCTTTCGCCAACCCGCTCAGGGTGTCGCCGCGCACCACGGTGACCGTGTGGGCGCGGGCCGCGCGGTGGTGCGCCTCATCGGGCCGGTCTGCGTCAGAGGGCAGCACCAACCGCACCCCGGGTACCAGATCGACGGTCGGGTTGGCGAGCAGATCGGGGTTGGCGTCGGCCAGCCGTCGCCACTGCCCCCCATCGCCCAACACCTGCTCGGCGATGCTCCAGAGGTCATCGCCTGAGCGGACGAGATACCCCGCGACGGCCGAGCGGGCAGCGTCATCGTGCTCACCGGTCGTCGTGACCGAGCCTGCCACCGCTTCGGTGGTCATCGGCGGGGGCGGCACCGCCGCTGCCGACCCAACCGGAGAGAGGGCAGCGAAGACCAGCGCACCCGCGATCGCCTGCATGCCGCCGAGCAGCGGAAGCCTGATCGGCACGGCCCGCCGCGCCAGCACGTTGAACGCCTCGACGGCCACAGACAGCGTGAAGGCGGCCCAGGCCAGCCAGCCGATCATCGTCAGAACCGCCAACAGGGCGGTTCCGTCGTCGGGTCGCAGCAGGTTGCCGATCGCCGTGACCGCAACGCCCCAGACCAGCAGGGCCGCCGGCGAGGCGCCTACGACAAGCAACAGCGCCAGGGCGGCACCGATCGATCGGACGCGAGTCATTTCAGCCTCTTCTTCGATAGCGATCCAACGCGGATGTTCCGTCCGCCGTCACCAGCCAGTGGCCGGGCCACCCCGGAACGATCAGATCCGAGAGCGGCACCGAGCAACTCACCCGCACGTCGATGCGTGCCGGCTGGCCCTCGGGAACCTGAAAGCCGCTGACATCGGCGCTCACGCTCAAGCCGTCACAATGCAACCCATTCGTGACCGCCTGCGCCCCGGCGATGCGTTCTGCGGCTGCTTTCGCCTCACCGGGAGTCACTGCGAGGGACGCTGCCCGCGCGGCGGTGCCGGCTATCTGCTCGACCGTGGTGTGGGCGAACCAGACCCGGGCCGTGCCGACCATCAGGGCGATCAGCAGGCCCAGTGCAGGAACGATCACGGCAAACTCGAGCGCGGCTGCGCCCCGCTCGCCCCTCGTCGCACGCTTGGTGGATCGTCGCTCGCCCCACCGACCCTGCTGAGTGGCGCGGGTGTCACGCGTCGCGGTCATGGGACGACTCGTTCCAGCGGCATCAGCACGTGTTCGGTGACGGCGCCGAGACCGAGGTCGACGATCAGGGCCGGCCGTCCGATCACCGTGACTCGCACGTTGCCGCCCGATCGGTCGATCTGCACCTGCGCGTTCAGCAGGCCGCCCGACCCGGCGATCCGGCGGCCCACGGCGGACGCCTCACCGTCCGAGGCACGTGACCAGGCGATCTGTTCGGCCGCCGCACCGGCGGCTTGGCTGGCCACCGTACGCGCGTGCAGCCAGATCCCGGCCTGGATGGTGCCCAACACGACGAGCATCACGACCGGGATCAGCAGGGCCCACTGAGTGGACTCCGAGACCCCGCGCTCACTCACTTCAGTGCGCCGAGCTTTCCGGTCACGTAGGCCGTGACCACTCCGACCACGGTGACGGCGACACCGACCGCGCCGGCCAGCAGCAACGCGTTCTCGGTGGACTGCGACAGGCCCTTCTCGTCGCGGGTGGGCGGGCTCAACAGGAACCCGATGACGGTGTGGATGACGGCGACCATTGCATTCTCCTTGACTGCGTGACGACGGTCAGCTGCCCAGCATTCTGAGCAGGGGTGGGACTAGGAAGAGCAGCCCGAAGATCAGGCTGGGGATGACCATCAGGAACGTCATGCGTTCGCTCACGGTGGTTGCTTGGATCTTGGCCTCGGTGAGATGCGCGTCGCGCAGTTCCTTCACCCGCGCCCGAAGGGCGTCCGACAGTGAAGCACCCGAGTCGTCGAGCTTCATCACGTCGGCGATGTCGCACAGTGCGGGCAGTTCGAGCTCGTCGCCGAGCCGCTTCAACTCGGCGAACGGGGCTCGCTGTTCGAGCCGGGAGCGTTGCAATGACGCCCGGATGGCCACGAACACCGCCTGGTCGGACACGGCGGCGGCGGAGTGCAGCGACTGAGTCGCACTCGAGTTGGCGAGCCGCTCGAGGGTGACCAGGTCGACGAAGGTGAGCAGGGCCTCCGTGGCGTCGGCCGACGTCGTGGTTGCGCCCCGACCGATCACGATGTCGGGAACGAAGAAGCCGACCAGGCCCAGGACCAGCCCGACCAAGACCGGCATGAGCAGCGAGGTGCCGCTGACCAGCAGCAACAGCACCCCCATCAGGCTGGGCAACAGTAGGCCGAGAACCGCACCCATCAGCTTGAAGGTGTAGAAGCGATCGGTCGAGAGGCCGCGCAGCTGCAACTGGCGACCGACCCGATCATCGATCCCGCCTGGCAGGTTACGGCGTGCCCACGACCCGAGCCGATCGGCGCCGGAAGCAGAGGGTTCGGGTGCGGCCGCTCGCCCGTCCATCACTTTGAGCGCATCGCCGAGTCGCGGGTGGGCCGGTACGAAGTAGCCGGCCAGGGCCCAGAGACCGGCCGCCAGCAGGACTCCGGACGCGATCGCCACCCACAGGCCGGTCATCGAAGGCTCCGCAGAATGCGCTCGCGACGGCGGGGCATGGTCATGCGGCGCAGCACCACCAGCGACATCACGTACAACCCGAGCAGGCAGAGCAGAATCACCTGGCCGACCGGAGTTCCGTACGGCGCGAAGAAATCGCGGCCGAACAGCAGGGCCAGGGTGAGCACGCTGACGGTCACGATGGTGACCTGTTTCACCACGATGCGGGGTTTGGCCCGCTCGGTCTCGATCTCGCGTTGGGCCTTCAGCCGATCCTGGATCGAGTCGGCCAGCGCGTGCAGGGTGGCGGTTGCTCCGGTGCCACCGCGGTCGGCGGCCAGGGCGAGGGCGGCCAGCACCGCGTCCGCATCGGCCGAGTCGAGCTCGTCCGCCATCGCTCGGAGCGCTTCGCCGGCGCTCCAGCGGTCGTCGAGCCGCGCGACCAGCAACGTCAGGGCCGCGGCCAGCTGATCAGGAGCGTGACGCTGGGAGAGGCGGATCGCGTCGGTGATCGACCTGCCGGTCGGCAGCATCGCGGCGAGGCTGCGGATCCAGCGGTCGAGCGCCTGCAGCAGATCCACCTCACGATTCGAGGGAGCCCGCAGCAGGATCGGCAGTCCGACCGTGGCAAGGGGCACCACCAAGACCATGACGGTCATGCCCGTGATCGCCACGAACGCAACCCCCGCCACCAGGCCCAGCAGCAGTTGCGGGCCGTACTGCTTCAGCAGGGCACGCAGTTGGTCGTTGCCCCCCTGCGGCCGCTGCCGGATGCGCGATGTCGACGAATTGCGGAATCCGAGCACGATCAGAACGATGCCTGCACAGATCAGGGCGCCCAGCATGGCGACGACGGCAGTCACGTGAGGTCCCAGGCTTCGTCGAACTCGGCCACCTCGGCCGCGAACACCGGATCGGGATGAAACTGCCCGGGCGAGGTGGCGGTGGGAGCGGCGTACACCAGATGCGTCACCGGCCGTCCGCCCTCGAGCGCGCCGGTCAGCTGCCGAATCTCGGCGACCCGGCGCGTACGCCGTCCGCCCCGCCAGGTGTCATCGACCAGCCTGACGTAGATCAGCAGGTGAATGTGATGGGCCACCTGTCGATAGGCCTCATCGACGGTCAGCACGCCCCCCTGGGCCACCCGGGAGGCGAGCCGATCCATGGTGGACGCCGCCGAATGCGAGTGTGTCGTCGACAGCGTGCCTGCGCCGGCCTGCATCGCCTCGAACATGGCTCCGGCCTCCGAGCCGCGCACCTCGCCGATGATCAACCGGGAGAGGTTCTGCCGCAGCGCTTCGGGGATCAGGTCGGCGACCGAGTATTCGCCCAGTCGACGGCCGTCCTGCTGCTCGCCCATGCCGACCCGGGCCTGTAGCGCGAGCATGTTGCGCCGCTCGGGGCGCAGGTGGGTGAGCAGCTCGTAATCGGTCTCGAGCGTGCCGAACCGCTCGTTGCCAGGGATCGCCTCGATCAGCGCCCGCAGCAGGGTGGTCTTGCCCGCGCCCTGGTCACCGGCGATCACCATGGACTTGCGCGCCATCACCGCCGCGTGCAGGAAACGCCCCACCTCGGTGGGCATCATGCCGGTCTTGACCAGGTCTTTCAGTGAGATCTCGGTGAGAATGTGCTGCCGAATCGTGATGCTCGGCCGAAACGACAACCCGAAACCGATCGCGTGCAGTCGAAAACGATCGCCGAGCGCCAGGGTCATGGTGGGATGTGCGTCGTCGAACGGACGGGCGGGACTGACCGATTCACCCAGAAACCGGATCGCCTCCACGAGCTCCTGGTCGCTGTCGGCCACCGGGGGACGGGCCTCGCGGCGTCCGTCGCCGTACTGCACCATCACCGAGTCGTGGCCGTGGATCTCGACGTTCTCGGCCGCAGCGATCTCGAACAGGGGCTGCAACCTGCCGTAGCCGAAAATCGCGTTCTCGACGCCCTCGGCGTATGCGTGCTCGAGTGAGATGGGCCACAGCGCGTGGCCGTTGCTCGAGAGGTCCTCGGCGTGATCGCGTACCACCTGCCGCACCAGTGAGCGGCCGAGCAACCGCCGATCGACGTCGGGCATCGCCACACCGTGCTGATCCTGATGGTCGGCGAGCGCAGACGCGATCAGCTCGGACGCCTTGCGCCGAAGTACGACGACCAGGCTCCAGTCCGGCGACGCCGGCTCATCGGAGGTATTGCCGGCGCGGGGCTTGACCGGACGGGTCTGTCGCCAGTCGGGATCGTCTGCGTTCAGCGGTGTTCGGGCCGGCAGCCGGTCGGCGGTGACGGTGGTCTGGAAAGGAGGATCCTGCAACAGCGGAACGGTGGTCAGCTTTGTCATCGCCTGACCCCGATCAGCTCACGGGTCGCCTCGAGGCGTCCGCAGATCGAACGGGCAGCCAGGGTGATTCCCCGAAAATAGGCACCGCCGGCGAAGCGGCGCGGCGGCGGAGCCCCGTCGCTCAGCACCGCGGCCCCAGCCGGGTCGTGTTCGAGATCGGCGGCGATGGTGGTGGTGAACTGCTGCTGCACCTCGGCGCGGCCGTACGGCATCGAGCTGCCGACCAGGGCCAGGGCGATGCGGTCATCACCCACCGCCTCTTTCAGGGCCGGAAGATAGAGCCGCAGCGCGGCCAGACTCACCAGCGACGTGCGGCTGACGACCAGCACGAGGTCGGCGCCCTGCACCAGCGGAAGGGGCAGCCCTTCGACGCCGATCCGCCCGGCGTCCATCAGTACATCGCCGTCACGACCGGCCAACGCCGCCATGAGGTCGGGCCACGCGCCACCGAACAGCCCCACCACGCCGGGGTGTGGAAAGCCGGGCAGAAAGGTCGCGGGTTCGTGCGTGGCCAGGATGGGCGGAAGTTGGATGGTCTCGGCGTCGATCACCTGCTCGAACGGACGCCGCTCGCGCAGCGCCTGCAGCAACCCTCCCAACCCGTGGTGCCCGGATCGCTCGCCCCGCAGGTAGCCGGCCAGCACCGATTGGGTCGGGGTGCGGTCGGCGTCGACCAGTAGCACCGGCCGCGGCCACGCCAACGCGAGGCCCAACGCCGTGGTGGTCACGCCGGGAGCGTGGCCCGCCGAACAGAGCACGACAACGGCCATCAAGCAGCCCTCTTCACCACGACCAGCCGGCCGGCCGCAGCCAGCCGCGCCACCTGATCACTGTCGGCGTCGGCGACGGTCACCTCGAGCGACGTGCTTCCGTCAGCCAGCGCCAGCGGAGCCACCGAGATCGTGGCACGGTACGACGCCCCGGACTCCTGACCGTCGTTGGCAGCCGCAATCGGCACCAACACCACCTGGGTTCCGGCCGGCAGTGCCGACACCGGCACCTGGCCGGGAGTGAGGCGGAGGCCGAGCCTCGAGAAGCCTCGCCGCACGGGCGGTTCGCCGATCGCCGTGGGCACCACCAACGAACCCTTGGGCAGGTCGGTCAGCGCGGTCTTGCCGATCAGGGCGGACGCTCGCTCGGCCGGCACGGTCTCGACGCCCAGATGGGTGCCCAGGCTGACCGGCCCGAGGTCTGCGGCCCCGATCACCTCGCCCCGATAGATCGTGCGGTTCACCTTCAGCACGGAGGTGGCGTTCGAGACGCTGGAATACAAAACCGCCGACCCGAGACCCCCGAGGCAGATCGCCAGTACGCCGATCAGGATCCAGCGCAGGTTGCGGCGTGGTCGGACGGCGGGGATCGGAACGGCGGTTTCGGTCATCTGGGAACTACCTTGAGGTGGGCTGTGCGTCCGTTGAGAGTAAATGTGGTTTCGGACAATTCTCAGAGGTCTCAGGAAATCTGTGGATAACCGGAAGGGTCGCTAATCGGCAGATACCCCGCTGCTACTTGTCCTCTTCCGGGCAGCCCCTCGACGGGTTTCGCCGCACGTCGTCGACTCGTCATCGTCGTGTCATGGGGCGTGACGCCCGACTGCCCGCGCGAAGGCCCTGGGGTCGTCGACGGCCAGGTGGAGACGGCGAATGGTCACGGGTCCGGCCGGCAGCTCGATCGTGATGGCGTGCTGCAACTCGACCTCGATGTCGGTGCGGCTCTCGACCACCTGGTGCAGTGTCTGGTCGTTCGGTGGCCCGGTCAGGCACAGTGCCGGCGCGTCGGTGAGCCGGAGGCGTCTCGGCGTCGCGGATCGGACCAACTCCCAGGGCAGGTCGACGTCGACCTCGGCGCCGCAGCGAAAGCGAATGCCGTCCGGCCCGACAGCATGCGGCCGGGTCACGAAGCCGAGCAGCATTCCCAGCATGAACAAGACTCCCCAGATGCCGAGCACGAGCAAGGGCAGACGGACGTCGGGCCAGCGGTGCGTCACCAGGTCGACCGCCACGACCTCGACCGCAGAAACGACCAGGAACACGATCAGTGTGCCCCGGAACGGGGCGTCGTAGCTGAAGGCGTCCGCCCCTGGCGGCACGACCGGACGGCGACTCAGGAATCGAGCGATGCTCGCCCAGCCGGCCAACTCCATGCTCACGGCACGTCGCATCAGCTGCCTCACACCGCTGTGTCGTGGCGGCACCCGCCGGACTTCGGTGGAGCTGGCCGAAACCGGCCGGCTCATCAGAACTGCTCCTCGATCAGCGTGGAGATCCGGAGTTGCAGGTCGGCGAGACGGTCACCCAACTCGGATCGTTGGCTCACGCTCAAGTGCCCGAACAGGTCGCTCGCCAACTGCACCCGAGCAGCAGCCATCTCACCCAGCAGCGCCGTGGCCTGCGGCGTGAGTTCGACCAGTACGGCGCGCCGGTCGTCGGGGTGCGGGCTGCGGGTCACGTGTCCGTTCGCGATCAGCTCGTCGACCAGTGTGGTCACGTGCCGCGGCGTGCACCCCAGGGCCACCGCGAGATCGCGCTGCCGACTTGCTCCCGAGTTGTGCAACACCCAGAGAACGTGGGCCCGCACCGTGCTCAACCCGTACTGGTGCAGGTAGCCCTGCATGTCGGTCGACATGGTGTCGGTGACCTTGAGCAGTTGGTCGAGCAGTTCTGCGCTGTCCACGGGGTCCTCCTGGATGCCGGGTGGCGATGCCGCTCATTGCGAACGCGCACCGCTTGTGAACACAATACACTGTGTACACGCTTCACAATCGTTCTAGCGGCGCCCCCGAGTCACGACCGGTGGAAACCGTCGGAGGGCAGTGGCACACTTCCGGCATGCCTGAGCCCCGGCCCAAACCCGCGATCGTGGTGATCGGTCACGAGCACCGCGAAACGATGGTCAGCGAACTCTCCAAGCGCTACGCCGCCGACTACGAGATCGTCGCGCCCGCCACGATGCCCGAGGTTGTCGAGGCGTTGAGGGGCCTCGGCGACGACCGCCGGCCGATCGCCCTGGTCGCCTGCGACCTGTTCGCCGACGGGCAGAAAGCCACCCACGTATTCGCCAAGATCCAGCGATTCGTGCCGACCGCCCGGCGGCTGGTGCTGATTCCTGCCGACCGGTTCCGCGGCTCGACCGGCGCCATGCGTGACAGCATCTCGAACGGATCGATCGACGCGTACCTGCTGCTGCCCCAGGGGCCGCGCGACGAAGAGTTCCACGCCGCGATCGTCGACCTGCTCAGCGACTGGGGCTCGTCGGTCAACACCTCAGAGATCGAGGGCACGCGCATCGTCGCCGACCAACCGAGCGCCGACCTGACCCGCGTCCGGGGCTTCCTGAACCAGATGGGCATGCCGCACACCGTGCACGCGTCCGATTCGGTTGCCGGACGCGAGGTGCTCGCCATGGCGCCCGACGATGCCGAGTTGCCCTTGGTGCATTCACCGCAGCTCTCGTTGGTGATGTCGCGGCCGAGCAACGCAGACCTGGGTGGCCTGCTGTACGGCGAGCCCGACGAGGTGGCGGCCGGCGAAGCCTTCGATCTGGTGGTCGTCGGCTCGGGCCCGGCCGGTCTGGGCGCCGCCGTCTACGCCGCCAGCGAGGGCTTGAACACCTTGGTGCTCGACTCCGGCCCGATCGGGGGCCAGGCCGGTACCAGCTCGATGATCCGCAACTATCTGGGCTTTCCACGAGGCATCTCGGGCATGCGTTTGACCCAGCGGGCCCGCTCGCAGGCGCTGCGCTTCGGCGCCAAGTTCATGATCGGACGCGAGGTAAGCGGCCTCGCGGTCGGCCACGGCGAACCCCACTGCCTGCACCTGGGCGCCACCGAGGTGAGGGCTCGCAACGTCTTGATCGCCACCGGCGTCGAATACCGTCGGCTCGGCGTGGAGTCGGTGGAGGAACTGGTCGGACGGGGGGTCAACTACGGCGCCGCCGCGTCCACGGCCCGCGATATGAAGGGGCGGGACGTGTTCGTCGTCGGCGGCGGCAACAGCGCCGGTCAGGCGGCCGTGCACCTGGCCAGGTTCGCCGAATCGGTCACCCTGTTGATCCGTCGTCCGAGCCTCGCCGAAACCATGTCTGCCTACCTGATCAACGAGATCGCCGGAAACCCGCGCATCACCGTCCGGCCATGCACCGCGGTCACCGAGGGGGGCGGCGAGACCCACCTGGAATGGCTCGACCTGCGCGACCTGACCGACGGCACCACCGAGCGGGTGAACGCCGCTGGGCTGTATCTACTGCTCGGAGCCGCCCCGACGTGCAGCTGGGTGCCCAAAGACGTCGCCCTCGATCCGCACGGCTTCGTGCTGACCGGCGCCGATACCCCGTGGCAGTCCTGGTCGGGTGGACGCCCGCCCGAACCGTTCGCCACCACGGTTCCCGGAATCTTCGCGGCCGGCGACATTCGCTGCGGGTCGATGAAGCGGGTCGCCTCGGCCAGTGGCGAGGGCGCGGCAGTGATTCCCCTGGTGCATGCGCACCTCGCCGAGGTGCAGGCCGTCCAGCCGCTGTGAACCTGGTATCGCCGGGCCGGGCCGGCGACTCCTGTAGTCACTGATCCCGACGACCGGAGAGCCGACATGAGCGTGCAAGCTGTGTTGCACCCCGACCTGTTGCTGGTCCCGCCGCTCGACCTGCCGCTTCGGCTGCGTCTGGCGAGCGGGCAGTACGGTGCCCTGAGGCCCAAGCCGCTGCCCGACGCACCGCAGTGCTTCAGCACCCAGATCATCCCGGCCGACGACCCCAACAATCCGACCGGGCAGGACGCTGGCTACGTCAACCAGTTGCACGAGGCCGTCGACCTGGCTGCCACGGCCGGCGACTGCGTCTACGCCGCCTACGCCGGGCGGATCGTCGAGGTGGAGACCGCTCCGGGGCGCGGCAACGTGACCATCGACCACTACCCGCGCGGACGCGGGCTGGTGACCCGCTACCTGCACGTGACCGATATTCGGGTGGCGGTGGGTCAGTTCGTGCAGAAGGGCACCCCGATCGCCTCCGTCTCGGCCGAACCCGTCGAACCGCACCTGCACTTCGAGCTGTGGGCGAGCCTGGCCCCGGGCGCCACCGAGGCGCCCGACGACAACGACCTGGTGCCGCTCGACCCGACTCGCCGGCTGTACCGCTGGGAGGAGACGGTGGTCGGCCCGGTCAGCACGATCGGCCCGCTTCCGGTCGAAGCGCTCGAACTCACCCGGATCGATGCGGTGCCCTTCGTCGTGGTGGTGCTGGCCGGAGCGACCGAGCGCCTGCATGTGCCGCAGTACCCGCCGGTGTCAGCCGCTGAACAGAGGTTGGTCGAGCTGGCCCGCGACGCCAGGAGCGACGGCCGCACCGTGCGGGCCACGTTCCGCGCATCGGCCTTCTGGGGCGTGGACGTGCTCACCGAACTCGTCGTCGCCTGACTGCGGTCCAGCCGAATCAGTGCGACTGCTGCTGATCGCGCCACCAGTCCAGCAGGGCGGCTTCGGCGGCCTCGGCCCCCAACGGGCCGTCGTCGATCCGCTTCTCGAGCAAAAATCGGTAGGCCCGTCCGACCGCGGGGCCGGGCGCGATGCCGAGAATCCACATGATCTGGCCCCCGTCCAGGTCGGGACGCATCGAATCCAGCTCCTCCTGCGCGGCCAGCTCTTCGATCCGAAACTCCAGCTGCTCGTACGCGGTGCGCAGCCGCGCCGCCTTGCGGGCGTTGCGCGTCGTGCAGTCCGAGCGGGTCAACACGTGCAGCCGCTCCAGTTGGTCGCCGGCGTCGCGCACGTAGCGGCGCACCGCCGAATCGGTCCAGTCGGCGTCGGCATAGCCGTGAAAGCGAAGGTGCAACTCGATCAGCTTCGCGACCGCCTTGATCTGGTCGGTCGGAAACTTCAATGCCTGCATGCGCTTGGTGGCGAGCTTGGCGCCGACCGCGTCGTGATGGTGGAACGACACTTTGCCGCCGGGCTCGAACTTGCGCGTGCGGGGCTTGCCGATGTCGTGTAGCAGGGCAGCCAGCCGAGCGACCAGGTCGGGCCCGCCCAGACGCTGATCCTCGTAGCCGATGGTCTGATCCAGCACGGTCAGGGTGTGTTCGTACACGTCCTTGTGACGATTGTGCTCATCGCGCTCCATGCGCAGCGCCGGAAGCTCGGGCAGCACGTGAGCCGCCAATCCGGTGCTCACCAGCAGGTTCAGGCCCTGCCTGGGGTGCGGCGCCATGATCGTCTTGATCAGCTCGTCGCGCACCCGCTCGGCCGACACGATGGTGATGCGCTCCGCCATGTCGGTCATCGCCGCCACCACCTCGCCGGCCGGCCGAAAGTCGAGCTGCGCGGCGAACCGGGCAGCCCGCATCATGCGCAGCGGGTCGTCGCTGAACGACAACTCGGGGGTGGACGGGGTGCGCAGCACCCCATCGTCCAGGTCGGCCGCTCCGCCGAAAGGATCGAGCAGTTCACCCGTGGCCAGGTCCAGCGCCATCGCGTTCACCGTGAAGTCGCGGCGCAGCAGGTCGCCGCCCAAGTGGTCGCCGAACACCACGGCCGGCTTCCGCGACTCGGCGGCGTAGGCATCGGAGCGGAAGGTGGTCACCTCGATCACCAGCCTGGTCGGTTCGCCTGCCGGGCCGGGCTCGGTGACGCTGCAGCCGATCGTTCCGAACTCGCGTCCGATGTCCCAGACCGCCTTCGACAGCTGCCGCAGGATCGCCTCGATCTGGTCCGGACGGGCCGACGTGGTGAAGTCCAGATCCTGTACGGAACGCCCGAGCAAGGCGTCACGCACCGGGCCGCCGACTACGAAAAGTTCGTGCCCGGCCTCGCCGAACAGCTGAGTCAACCGCCGCACGGAGGCCCAGCCGGTGCGCAGCTCACGCAGGGCGGCGAGCTGGGCAGAGGTCAGTTCGGGCACGTCGAGACACTGTACCGGCGACGAACTCGACCGGCATTGACCGGGCACCACACGTCCACTCGCGAATCCAGGCCTGAGCGGATGCACTCCACGACCGTCTGCCGCGTTGCGCAACCAACGGTCTCCGGCCATCGCCAGCCCTCATTCGCAATAGCGAGTTGGAATCACCACGGCAGTCGGTGGTGAAACCAACCCACTGTGCGGGCGTCGGCGGGTGACCGACGTCCCAACGGACGTGAGGCAGAGGCGCGAAACGGTGGCGAGCCGGCTGGCCGAGGCGAAACTGCACCAGATTCTCGGACCGCGCCCGCTCGCGAGGCGTGCAGCCTGCCGAATCGGGTGCAGTTTCGCCGGGCAACGTCTCAGCAACCGAGCCGACCGCTCGCACAGGGACACCGGCGCAGAGGATCTGGTCGTCCATGACCACGACCCACCGGCGTACCGTCCACGTATGAACACCAGGTTGCCGGGCGGCACGGTGCATTCCCTGCCGGACGACCTGCGTGGCGCACTGCTCGACAACACCGACAGCGTCGCCCTCTGGCTCGACATCACCCCACTGGCACGCAACGAGTTCAGCTGCTGGGTGGACAGTGCCCGCCGGCCGGTCACGCGGCAGCGCCGGATCGTGCGCACCCGCGAGGAGTTGCCCGAGGGCACGCGGCGTCCCTGCTGGTGGGAGGGCTGCGGGCACCGCACCCGCAAAGGCAACTGAGCAACGGACGCGCCCCCGGGCCGCGTCCCGGACGCCTGCAGGAGGCACCTTAGGATGGGGCGGTGACCCGCACCCTCCCGGCCAAGCTCGCCCTCGTGCTGGCCTGGTCGATCATGGTGTCGATCGCCCTCGTCGCTCCCGGGCCGGCGGCAGCAGCGGCCGCGTTACCCCAGCTCAGCGTCGAGTTGACCAGCCTGCGCACCACCGGCTCCGGCGCCAAGCAGACCGCGGTGCTCACCGGCCGGGTGACCAACTCCGGCGTTCAACCCGCTTTCGGCGTGCGGGTCGTGCTCTGGCGCTCACGCGACCCGATCACCGAGCCGGCAGCCTTTCGCACGGTGCTCAACGGCGAGAACGACCCGTGGGGGGTGATGCTGTACCGCACCACCGACCACTACTTCTCCGTCACCGCGTCCAACCAGTCGTTCGATCCGGGGGCCAGCGCCGAGTTCACCGTGAAGGGCACCTTGGCCGACCTGGGCTTCGCGGCCAGCGGCACCGTCTATCTGCTGGGCGTGCAGGTGCTCGGCACCGCCGACGCCTCCAGCAACTATCAGGTGCTCGCCCGCGCGCGTACCTTCTACGTCAACCCGCCCACCGACCGACTCCCGCTCACCTCTCTCGTGCTGCTCGCGGCCGCGCCCACCAAGGTGCGTCCCAACGTGTTCGCCAATGAACGCCTGATCGGTGAACTCAACGGACGCCTCGACACCATGGTGGGGCTCGCCGACCGCCCGGGAGCCTCGTGGTTGGTCGACCCGGCGTTGATCGATGAAGTGGTCGACCTCGCCGACGGCTACGACGTCGTGGACGGTCAGGGAACCCGCCCGGGCACCGGGCAACTGGCCGCTCAGCAGTGGTTGCAGAAGTTCCGCGCACTGCCGGACGACCGCGGCGCGCGCACCCTCTTCGGCAACCCCGACGTGCTTGGTGCGGAGATGCACGGAGCCCGCGACGTGGTCACCCGCGCCGGGGCTGCGATGACCCTCGATGAGCTCGACGACCTGCCGCTGCTGGTGCTGCCGCACGCCGGGGCGGCCGGCCCGACTACCCCGGCCTTCGTCGAGTCGGCGGACGCCGACGCCATCCTGGTCCGTACCGCCGGACGGGGGCCGGTGCTCACCAGCGGTCCCGCCGGATCCACCCTGATCAGGCTCGCCCCAGCGGCCACCGCGGCCGGACCGACCGACCAGAACGGCCCCGTCCAGCGCCAGCAGCGCCAGTACGCCGAGGCGATCTTCGGGGGCGGGCTGGTGCGGCTGCTCGCCACGCCCGAGGACGCCGCGGCCGACGCCGCGAACGCGCCGCGCTGGCTGCAGCGTGCCAGCATCGAGAAGCTGCTCGACCGTGACCCCACCGGTTCGGCCACCCCGGCGATGCCCGCCAAGCCCCGCACGCTGCCTGAATCACGGTTCCGCCAACTCGATGCCATGGCCGGCGACTTCCAGTCCTACCGAGACCTGGTACCCCAGTCGCTGCTGGTGTCGGAGGCCCCCGCCACGCTCGCCCGGATGGCGTCGAGTTGGTGGATCGGCGACTCCACCGCCGGCACCTGGAGCTCGGTCGTCGGACGTGCCGTCAGCCAGTCCGCGGTCACCGCCGGCGTCTCGCTGTCGGGCAGCGCGCGGGTGTTGATGTCGTCGCGCACCAACGAGTTTCCGGTCACCGTCAGCAACCGGCTCACCGAGCCGATCCAGGTGCGCATCACCTTCGCCTCCGACAATCCGCAACGGCTCAGCATTCCCCCCTCGCAGGTGATCACCGTCGGCGCGGGCCAGAGCCAGACCGTCAACGTGCGTCCCGAGGCCACCTCGAACGGGCTGGTCAACGTGACCGCCGCACTGCACACCACGTCGGGCACCCAGGTGGGACGCACCGCTCGGATCGCCGTCGAGGTCACGGATCTGGGCATGATCGGGTGGATCATTGTGATCGTCTCCGGCGTCGTGCTGGTCGCGGCGACCGCACTGCGCATCCGCCAGGTGCGCCGCAAGCAGAAGGAGGAGGAGGCGTGAGCGACGAGAGCCGCGAAGCCCCCGCCGGCGGCCGCAGGCTGCTGAACGCAACGGCAGTCATGGCCTCGGGAACGATGGTCTCCCGCGTGCTCGGTTTCGGTCGGGCCATGCTGCTGGCCGTCGCCCTCGGCAACACCACCCGTCAGGTGGAGATGTTCGGCGTGGCCACCCTGATTCCGAACACCCTCTACATGCTGTTCGCGGGCGGAGCCCTGAACACCGTGCTCGTTCCGCAGATCGTCCGGGCGATCAAGAACGACCCCGACGGCGGGCAGACCTACGTCAACCGGGTGATGACGGCATTCCTGGCGGCCCTGGCGCTGATCACCCTGATCATGGTCGCGGCCGTGCCGTGGCTGCTGACCCTGTGGACCGACCCGCGCTGGCAGGCCCTGCCGCACTGGCAGTCGTTGGTCTTCATCACCTACCTGACCATGCCGCAGCTGTTCTTCTTCGGCGCCTTCTTTCTGATCGGGCAGGTGCTCAACGCCCGTGACTCGTTCGGCCCGATGATGTGGGCACCGATCGCCAACAACGTCGTGCAGATCGGGGTGCTGGCCCTCTACGCGGCGATCTGGGGGCACGGCGTCGACACCTCCGCGCCGTTCACCAACGCGCAGGCGCTGTTGCTCGGCGGCGGCTCCACCGTCGGAATCATCGCCCAGACCCTGATTCTGATCCCTTTCTACCGCCGGACGGGGTTCCGCTACCGCCCGCGCTGGGACCTCAAGGGAACCGGTCTCGGCCACACGTTCCACCTCGCCAAGTGGATGATGGGCTACGTCGCGCTGACCCTGGTCGCACAGATCGTGGTCACTCGGCTGGCCACCTCGGCAGTGGTTGCCGGCACGGGCGCCGGCAGCAATGCCTACAACCAGGCCTACCTGATCTGGGTGCTGCCCCACTCGCTGCTGACGGTTTCGCTGGCCACGGCGATGCTTCCGCAGGCCTCTCGGCTGGCGGCTGCCCACGACCTGGCCGGCGTCGCCGACGAAGTCAAACGGGCCACCCGACTCGCGGTCACCTTTCTGGTGCCGGCGGCGATCGGCCTGATCGTGCTGGCCGAACCGATCGCCCGGCTGGCCTTCGGCCTCGGCCAGGGGGCCAGCGACTACCACTTCGTGGCCTGGACGTTGATGGCCTTCTGCGTCGGCCTGGTGCCGTACACGATCCAGTACCTCTACCTGCGCGGCTTCTACGCCCTGGAGGACACCCGGACGCCCTTCCTGTTGCAGCTGGTGATCTCAGGGGTGAACGCCGCACTGGCGATCGCTCTGGTGGTGGCCTGGCACGACGTGAACACCGTCGCCCCCCGGCTGGCCCTGTCGTACAGCCTTGCCTACCTGCTGGGCGTCTGGTTGTCGCACCGCTCGTTGCGCAAGCGGCTCGCGTCGATGGAGGGCGGGGCGCTGGTTCGGCACCTGGCTCGGCTGCTGGGGGCCACCCTGCCCGGCGCGGCCATCGCCTGGTTGATCACCTGGTACTTCGCACGGTTCGACACCTTCCTGATGTCGCTGCTCGGTCTCGGCCTGGGCAGCACGGCCGCGGTGCTGACCTTCTTCTTCGTGGCCAAGCGTCTGCGCATCAACGAGGCCACCCAGGTGTTGCACGCGCTGCGCCGCCGTCCCGCGTCCGAATCGGTCATCACCGCGCAGCCCGACGAGGTCGCTGAAGAGGTGGGCAGCAAGACCATCGAGGACGACGACCCCGACCCGGCACCCGCCGACGACGAGATCAACACCGACCCCGACGGCGCCGGCCGGTTCGTCGCCATCGCCGAGACCCCGGCGCAGCAGCCCGACCAGCCGCTGCTCGACTACCCCGATCCCGAGGACGGTCACGCGCCGGCCATGGACGTACCGGTCGACGGCGGGGTGGCCGACGTGGTGGTCGGCCAGGTCCTGGGCGATCGCTACCGCCTCGACGAGCTGCTGTCGCGACGGGGCAACGCACTCACCTGGCGGGCGTTCGACCAGCGCCTCTCCCGTCCGGTGCTGATGCATCTGCTGCCTCCGGACGACCCGCGCGGCCCCGAGTTGATCGGTGTGGCGAAGCGAGCCTCCGGCGCACCCGATTCGGCCTTCCTCCGGGTGCTGGACGCCGGTTCGTTCGACGACGGCGAGGCCTACATCGTCTACGAGTACGCCCCCGGCACGTCGATCGAGAAGGTGTTGCGCGGCGGCCCACTGTCGCCGGTCGAGTCCGCCTGGGTGGTCAAGGAGCTGGCGCAAGCCATGGCGGCGCTGCACAGCCGAGGGCTGTATCACGAGCGCCTCAACCCCGACACCGTCGTGGTGACGGCAGCAGGCAACGTCCGCATCGTCGGCTTGCTGGTCGAGGCGGCGCTGGATCCGACCCCCCAGACACACACGGGCGAGCAGGCCGACGTCCGCGCTCTCGGCGCTCTGCTGTACGGCTGCCTGATCAACCGGTGGCCCGGCGGCGACGCGTACGGCCTCAAGGGTGCCCCGAGCGACGGGGCCCGCACGTTGTCGCCGGCCCAGGTGAAGGCAGGTGTGCCGCGCATGCTCGACACTCTCTGCGATCGCATTCTGAACCCGGTTCCACGCAACAAGCAGACGCCCATCACGACGGCGCGGGCGATCGCGCAGCAACTCAACGCCGTACTCGGCCAGGCCAGCGCGGCCCCCGACCTCGAGCGACGACTGCGCCTACCGGTCGATCACATTCGCACGGTGGCCAGCCGCTCGGGCGCGGTCCAGACCGCCGAGAGCGCGCTGGCCGGCGGCACGCCGTTCAGCGCGCCGCTGCCCCGTCCGATTCCACGGCCCGCGTCCGGTTCCCCCGACGACGACGAGACCGGTGAGACCACCCAGCCCTGGCAGTTCCCGGGGCTGCGCGAGGCCGACCCGAGCAGTGAACCGTTCACCCCGATCCCCCCGCCCGCGCGTGCCGGGCAGGCCCAGCTGATGGTGCCGTCGCCGCAGCGGGGAGGCATGGGGCGTCCACCTCGCACCGTGCTCGCCCTGATCATCGGGCTGTTCGGGTTGTTGCTGGCCGTCGCCCTGGTGTGGGTGGCGGTCGTCCAACTCAACACCCGCCAGGCCGCCCCCGCGCCCTCGACGACTGCGAGCGTGGCACAGGCGATTCAGGTTGCCTCCGCCACCGACTTCGACCCGTCGGCCGACGGCGGCAGCAATGCGGAGAATCCGCGGCTGACCGGCCGCGCGATCGACGACGATCCCGAGACCTTCTGGTTGACCGAGCGGTACCGCGGCGACCCTCGGCTGGGTCGGATGAAGCCCGGCGTCGGTCTGGTGATCGACCTCGGCGGCGTCAGAACCGTGGGTCAGGTGAGCGTCGGGCTGCTCGGCCAGAGCACCGCCGTCGAACTGCGATCCCCACGCGACCCCGACGCGACCGCCGCTCCGATGCGGTCCCAGACGGAATGGACGGTGGTCGCCGGCATTCCCAAGGCCACCGGAACGGCCGTGCTGAAGTTGGACAAGCCGATCAAGACCCGCTACCTGCTGGTCTACCTGACCTCGTTGCCCCCGGAATCGGGCAGCTACTACCAGGGCGGGATCGGCAACATCGACGTCCGGGGCTGACGGAGACCCTGGGTCGGTCGAGCTCGTCGGTCGGTCGAGTTCGTCGGTCGGTCGGTCGAGTTCGTCGAGACCACCGGTTTCGACCAGCTCGACCAGCCGGCACGCTCAACCAGCCGGTGCCCGGGAGTACCCCGTCGGGGGGTGTAGCCGCTAACCTGCGGGTGTGACCCACCCCGCCCCCCTCGTCGTTCGACGCGCCCGGGGTGACCAGGCCCGGGGGTTCATCGGGTGAGCGCACCACCACCCCGTTCGGGCAGTGTCGATCACGACGAGCTGAGCGACGCCGACCTGCTGGCCGCCCACGTCGCCGGTGACGACCGGGCGTTCAATGCGCTGATGGAACGCCACGCCGACCGGCTGTGGAGCCTCGCACTGCGCGTCATGAGCAATCCCGAGGACGCTGCGGACGCCCTTCAGGACGCCATGATCTCGGCATTCCGGCGGGCGTCCGGCTTTCGTGGCGAGGCGGCGGTGGGCACCTGGCTGCACCGCATCGTGATGAACGCCTGCTTCGACCGGCTGCGCCGTCTGGCCGCACGGCCGTCGGTTCCGCTGCCCGAGGACGCCGAGCGCTCCACCGAGCTGACGGCCCCGGACGACCCCGAGGCGGACGCCGTCCGCTCCACCATCGCCGACGAGGTGACCGAGGCTCTGGGCCGGATCGGCGCCGACCAGCGGGCGGCCCTGGTGCTGATCGACCTCGAGGGCTACTCGATGGACGAGGCGGCGCGTATTCTCGGCTGCGCGCCGGGCACGGTGAAGAGTCGTTGTTCCCGCGGACGCGCGCGGCTGGCCGTGCTGCTGCGACACCTCAAGGAGGTGTGACCGTGATGGGAACCGATTCCGTGCCCGCTGCGTCAAACCCAGGGTCAACCCCTGCAGAAGGAGCACCGATGATGCCCGAGGAGGCGGTCACCCGGTTTCTCCGGGGTGCGCCGCCGCTGACCTGCCCCGACGACGTGATGGACCGGCTGCGCGGCACGATCGCGAGCGAAGTCGAACTGCGACGGGCCAGCCAGGTCGAACCCGACCCGGGCCTGATCGACCTCAAGGCCGACTCGCCGTTGTGGTCCGACCAGAGCGTCGACGACCACTGACCGCAACAACAGCGGGCCCGCCCCGGTTCGACCGGAGCGGGCCCGCTGTTGGATGTCACCGCTGAGCGAGCGGAGTCACTCGTTGGAGTCGTCGTCCACCCAGTCGAACGTGCGGGTGACCGCCTTCTTCCACTGCCGGTACAGACGCTCGCGCTCGGCATCGTCCATCGAGGGCTGCCAGCGCTTGGCCTCGGCCCAGTTGTCGATGACGTCCTGCTCGCCGTTCCAGTAGCCCACCGCGATACCCGCCGCGTAGGCCGCGCCCAGCGCGGTGGTTTCGGCCACCACCGGACGCACCACCGGCACGCCGACCTGATCGGCCTGGAACTGCATCAGGGTCTCGTTCATCGTCATGCCGCCGTCGACCTTGAGCTCGGCCAGCTTGACTCCCGAGTCGGCCTCCATCGCGTCCAGCACCTCGCGGGTCTGGTAGGCGGTCGCCTCGAGCACCGCGCGGGCGATGTGGTTGCGGTTGACGTACCTGGTCAGGCCGACGATCGCGCCACGGGCGTCCGCACGCCAGTACGGCGCGAACAGGCCCGAGAACGCCGGCACGACGTAGGCGCCACCGTTGTCCTCGACCTGGTTGGCCAGCTCCTCGACCTCGGGGGCCGAGTCGAACATGCGCAGGTTGTCGCGCAGCCACTGCACCAGCGAACCGGCGACGGCGATCGAGCCTTCGAGTGCGTAGATCGGCTTGTTGTCGCCGATCTTGTAGCAGACGGTGGTGAGCAGGCCGTTCTTCGACGGAACGAGTTCCTCACCGGTGTTCATGATCATGAAGCAGCCGGTGCCGTAGGTGTTCTTGGCCATGCCGACCTCGAACGCAGCCTGGCCGAAGGTGGCCGCCTGCTGGTCGCCGAGGTCACCCGCGATCGGGACGCCGCTCAGCAGACCCGCCTCGCGACCGACGCCGTACACCTCGGACGAGGACTTGATCTCGGGCAGCATCGACATCGGGATGCCCATGTCGGCCGCGATGCTCTCGTCCCACGACAGCGTCTTCAGGTCCATCAGCATGGTGCGCGACGCGTTGGTCACGTCGGTGACGTGCACGCCACCGTTGACCCCGCCGGTCAGGTTCCAGATCACCCAGGTGTCCATGTTGCCCATGACCAGGTCGCCGGCCTCGGCGCGGGCACGGGTGCCGTCGACGTTGTCGAGGATCCACTTGACCTTGGGGCCTGAGAAGTAGGTGGCCAGTGGCAGGCCCACCCGGCTCTTGTACTTGTCCTGGTCGCCACCGCCCAGTTGCTCGACGATCTTGCTGGTGCGGGTGTCCTGCCAGACGATCGCGTTGTACACGGGCTCGCCGGTGTTCTTGTCCCACACCATCGCGGTCTCGCGCTGATTGGTGACGCCGACGGCCGCAAGGTTGTCGTGGTTGATCTGCGCGTCGGCAAGAGCGACACCAACGACCTCGCGAATGTTGTCCCAGATCTCCACTGCGTTGTGCTCGACCCAACCCGCCCTCGGGAAGATCTGCTCGTGTTCTTTCTGTCCGCTGCCGACGATGCGGCCCTCGTGATTGAACACGATCGCACGGGAGCTGGTGGTTCCCTGGTCGATCGCGAGGACGTACTTCTCAGCCATTGCGTTCCTTTCCACATCTTTGTAGAGGTTTGACTACATTTTGCCCTGTGCCGGGCGGCTACACCAGAAGCTACCGCCCGGCACTGTCAACGTGCTCGGAGCATCGTCAGGGCAGCAGCACACCCGACAGCAGACCGGCGAGCACGCCGCCGATGATCGGCCCGACGACCGGAACCCAGGCGTAGCTCCAGTCTGACGAGCCCTTGTTCGGGATCGGCAGCACGGCGTGCGCGATGCGCGGGCCGAGGTCACGGGCCGGGTTGATGGCGTAGCCGGTGGGGCCACCGAGCGAGGCGCCGATGCCGACCACGAGCAGGGCGACGCCCAGCGCTCCCAGCCAGCCGACGTTCACGGCCGGGGTTGCGCCCGCGCCGCTGAACTTGCCGGAGGCCAGCACCACGAACACCAGCACGAACGTGCCGAGGATCTCGGTCACCGTGTTCCACAGCGGGTCCCGAACCTCGGGGCCGGTGGAGAACACGGCCAGCTTGATGCCGTCCGGTGCGTCCTGGTCGAACTGGCGCTTGTAGGCCAGCCAGCAGAGCACTGCACCGATGAATGCACCCAGGAGTTGGGCGCTGAGGTAGGTCAGAACCGAGGCGAAGTCCACCGCGATACCCGGGACGAACTCCTTCGCTCCTGAGGCGATGAGACCAAGGGTGACGGCCGGGTTGAGGTGCCCGCCGGACTTGTACGACACCAGCACGCCGGCGAAGACCGCGAGGCCCCAGCCGAAGTTGACGTGCAGGAATCCGGTTCCATTGCCCTTGTTCTTGGGCAGGATGTTGTTGGCCACCACTCCGGCGCCCAGCAGCAGCAGCATGGCCGTGCCTACGGTCTCGGAGAGGAAGATGGTTGCGAGAGTCATTGAGCTCAGCTCCCTTCAGGCATCATGCGATGCCAACGACGGCCGGAGGAGACCGGCCAGCAT